>Ga0207416_1001028_pt1 | contig 40301 bp, 49 predicted proteins | sample PaiPotPPM11metaG_FD_184107 | JGI IMG/M metagenome (GOLD analysis project Ga0207416, IMG submission 184107) | Iron sulfur acid spring bacterial and archeal communities from Banff, Canada, to study Microbial Dark Matter (Phase II) - Paint Pots PPM... ...
TGGTGGAGCTGGAGGGAATTGAACCCTCGACCTCCTCTACGCCAAAGAGGCGCTCTCCCGCTGAGCTACAGCCCCACGCATCAACCCGATGACAGTTGCGGGACGGCTGTATTATAGCCAACCGGCCGCCCGAGGTCCACTCCCGGTCACGTGATCTCCGCTTTCTAGAGCGCGTGCTCGCAGTACAGATAGACGCGCTCGGTCACAAACCCCAGCGCCGTGCCGAACGCCGCCGCGGCGGTGTCCCCGGCCCAGTGGGTGCCGGCGATCGCGTCCACGCCCCACCCGGCCAGCGCGCCGGCCGCCGCACGCGCCAGCGCCACGCCGATCCCCTTCCTCCGGTGCGCCTCCTGCACGCCGAGGCGCCACTCCCCGGTGCGCCCCCGCACCGCGGCCACCACGAACCCGACGGGGTACGCCTCGTGCAGCGCAAGGAAGACGCGCACCTGAGGATCCCGGAGGGTGCGGGCGAGATCTTCAGGACGCGCGCGCCCGCCGAGGCACTCCGCGTCCAGCCGGGCGACCGCCGCTTCGTCCTGCCCCGCCGCCGCCCGCCGCACGGTGTAACCCCGGGGCGGCTCGACCTTCGCCTTGGCCACCGGGCGGAGCGCGGAGACGATCAGCGCATCGGCCAGGGTAAACCCGAAGGTCCGGGCCAGTCCCATCCCCAGCGGATTACGCTCCATCGTCCGGAGCCGCACCCGGTCCTGGCGCGCGTCCCGGAAGCGCTGTTGGACGGCCGCGTAGACGCGATCCAGCACGAGTTTGGGGACGGCGCCCCCGAGCACCGCGACGGCCTCTTCCACCAGCAGCCGGCCGCGGTCCCGGCCGAAGACCAGCAGCCCCACGGGCTCGCGGTTGACCTCGAGCACGCACACCTCCTTCTCGGACTGGACCCACCAGAAATCCTCGGGGCCGATCGGCCCGTACTTGCTGAAGCAAGCGGAGAAGCCGCCCCGGTACGCGCGGTCGTACAGGCGCACGAGCGCGTCCACATCGGCGCTCTCGGCACGGCGGACGTGTGCCTGCACGGCCGCCCCCGTCCGGCCCCTACCGCTCAAGCGGGGGCGCGTCGCCCCACAGCCGCTCGAGGTTGTAGAACTGGCGCTCTCTGGGCGCGAAAATGTGGACCACGACGTCCCCGAAGTCGAGCAGCACCCACCGGCCGTCGTCCCGGCCCTCGGCGCGGCCGGGGCGCACGCCCGCGCCCTCGAGTGCTTCCTCGACCGCCTCGGTGATGGCTTTGATCTGCACGCGGTTCGACCCGCTGGCGATCACGAAGAAATCGGCGACCCGGCTGTGCTCCTGGAGGTCGAGGACCACGACCTGCTCGGCCAGCTTCGCTTCCGCGGCCTCGGCCGCCAGAAGCGCCTTGCGCCTGGCATCCACTACGGTGGACCCTCCCGGAGCGGCGCGGGCGACTGGGCGTACAGCCGGTGCTTGGCGATGTACCCCTCAACGGCCTCGGGGACGAGGTACGTAATCGGGCGGTCGTCTCGAACGCGGGCGCGGATGTCGGTGCTGCTGATCGCCATGCCCGGAATCTCCATCGTGTGGATGTTCCGGAGGTGCGGACGCAACTCGGAGTTGGCCGAGGACCACTGCTCCGGATCGAGGCGATAGCCCGGGCGGCTCGCGCCGATGAACCGGCACAGCCCGAGCAGCTGCTCGGTCTCGCGCCACTCGCCCCGGAGAATCTGCTCGAGCGCGTCGGCCCCGGTGATATAGTACAGCGCATCCTCCGGCCGGGTCCGCCGCAGCTCCCGGATCGTGTCGATCGCGTACGACGGGCCCTCTCGATCAATCTCGATCCGGGACACCGTGAAGTGCGGGTTGGTCACGGTGGCAAGGAACGTCATCAGATACCGGTCCTCGGGCGCCGAGACGTCACGGGCCTCCTTGTGCGGCGGGTGGCGGTTGGGCACGAAGATCACGCCGCTGAGCCCGAAGCGCCACCGCGCCTCACTCGCGGTCATGAGGTGGCCGTAGTGGATCGGATCGAACGTCCCCCCCATGATCCCAATCCTGCTCACGCCCACCTCCTCGCCTCTTCCGGCCCGTCGTCCGGGCCTTCGGCGCCCGTCTTCTCTCCGGCCGGAAGGCTCTCCTCCGCAGGCGGCGCGGGTAGCAGCAACATTCTGAGCGCCCCGAGGAGCGCCGGAATCCCTTCGCCGGTCGCGGCCGAAATGGCGAGCGCGGTGCGGCCCTGCGCGCCGATCGCGGCCGCAAAGGCGGGCCACTCGGCCCGGGCACCCGGCAGGTCCATCTTGTTTCCAACGACCACCATCGGGCGGGCCAGCAGCGCCGGCGCGTGGAGCTCCAGCTCCCGCTCGACGGTCGCGACGGCGCCAAGCGGATCCGGTCCGCTCAGGTCCACCAGATGGACGAGTACGCGGGTCCGCTCGATGTGCCGGAGAAATTCGTGGCCCAGTCCGACCCCCCGATGCGCGCCCTCGATCAGGCCGGGGATGTCGGCCACGACAATCCCGGGGGCGTCGGGCAGGGGCACGACACCCAGCACCGGCTCGGTCGTCGTGAACGGGTAATCGGCGACCTTCGGCCGCGCGGCCGAGATGCGGGCCAGCAACGAAGACTTCCCGGCGTTCGGGAGGCCCACGAGGCCGGCGTCGGCGATCAGACGAAGTTCCAGGCGCAGCCACCGCTCTTCCCCCACCGCGCCCGGCTCGGCCTCGCGCGGCGCGCGGTGCGTCGGGGTTGCGAAGTGCTGGTTCCCCCGTCCGCCGCGGCCGGCGCGGGCGATGACCACCCGCTCATGCGGACGGGTAAGATCCGCAATCTGGTTGCCCGACGCGTCGTCGAGCACGGTCGTGCCAACCGGCACCGCGATTACAAGGTCCTCGGCGGAGCGGCCCGAGCGGCCCGAGCCCTCGCCGTGGGCGCCGCGGCCGGCGTTGAAGAGCCGCCGGTAGCGAAACGCGAGCAGTGTGTTCAACCCCGGATCGGCCTCCAAGATGACGCTGCCGCCGCGGCCGCCATCGCCGCCGGAGGGGCCGCCCTTGGGCACGAACTTCTCCCGCCGGAACGCGACGCACCCGTCGCCGCCGTCGCCGGCCTTTACGAAGATGCGCGCCCGATCAATGAACACGGCGTTCGGTTATCCCCTCATCGGTGTGACACACAAAAAGACCCCGGGCGGTAAACCCGGGGCCCGCATCACGCCCGTGTTATGCGTCCGCCGGATAAACCGAAACCTGGCGGCCGTCCCGGCCCTGGCGCTCGAACCGGACGACGCCGGCCACCAGGGCGAACAGCGTGTCATCCCGACCCAGCCCGACGTTGCGACCGGGACGATACCGGGTCCCCCGCTGCCGGACCAGCACGCTGCCCGCGGGCACAGCCTGGCCGGCGAACCGTTTGATCCCGAGACGCTGGGCGTTGCTGTCGCGGTTGTTCCGGGAGCTGCTGCCGCCTTTCTTATGCGCCATGGCCGCCTCCCCCCCGGAGCTCGATGCGATCCACCCGCACCCGGCTCAGCGGCTGCCGGTGGCCGACCTTCCGCCGGTAGTGCTTTTTCGGACGAAACTTGCCGACGATGATCTTGCGCGCCAGGGCGTGGGCGAGCACGGTGCCGGTGACCCGGGCGCCTGCCACGTCCGGCGCTCCACACGTCACCTGCTCCCCGTCCACGACCATGAGCACGCGCCCCAGCGTGACTTCGGACCCGGCCTCGGCCGACATGCGGTCGACCTCGAGAACCTGCCCCGCCTCCACGCGAAACTGCTTGCCGCCGGTTTCGATCACTGCGTACATACGAAACTCCACCCCACCATCCCGAAAACCTTGGAAAGCGTAACACGCGCCCCTGGGAGTGTCAACGCCCGGTGCGCACGACACGCCCGCTGCGCACGACGCTCTCGATCCACGCCCGCGCGCGCGCGAGCAGCCCGGTCGAGGTTCCGCGCCGCGCTCCGGCCGGAATGTACGACTCCATCGCGTCTTCATCGGGCAGGTCCAGCACCTCCCCGCGCACCGGATCGAGCCAGAACTTCTGGCTCCGCTGTCCGTTCGAGCGCGCGGCAGCGGCCTGGCGCTCCGCGGCCTCGAGCGAGTCCGCCTGCAAGAGGGTGATCCGGTCCAGGTACACCCCGGGCTGCGGCCGGATCAGGATCGTCTTGCCAGAGCGCTGGGCGAGCGTCTCGCGCCACGGGGCGTCCTCGTCCAGGAGCGCGGCCACCTCCGGGTGCACCTCCGCGATCAGGACCCGCGTGCGGGAGGTCGCCGCGAGCCGGCCGAGCTCGCGCCGGACGCGGACCGCCACGCTCTGCGGCGAGAGCACCCGGCCCCGGCCCTCGCAGTACGGACACGGGATCCTCATCAGCTCCTCGAGATCCTGGTAGACTCGTTTGCGGGTAATCTCCACCAAGCCGAGGCCGGTCAGGTCGATCACGTGGATCTTCGTCCGATCGGCGCGGATGGCCTGGTTGAGCGCCGTGAGCACGCGCCCCCGGTGCTTCTCGACATCCATGTCGATGAAGTCGATCAGGATGATCCCGCCGATGTCGCGTAGGCGGATCTGGCGGGCGATCTCCGCCGCGGCCTCGAGATTCGTCTTGAGGATCGTGGTGGCCAGATCGGTCTTCCCGACATACTTGCCGGTGTTGACGTCGATGATCGTCGCCGCCTCGGTGCGGTCAAAGACCACGTACCCGCCGCTCTTGAGCCAGACCTTCCGGTGCAGCGCGCGCTCGATCTCGCGCTCGACGCCGTAGGCGTCAAAGATCGGCTCGGGCCCGGCGTGGAGCTGGATGCGCGTCCGCAGGTCGGGGGCGAACGAGGCGACCAGCTCCTGGGTCCGCTCGAACTCGCGGGGCGAGTCGACGATGAACCGGTGCACGTCTCCGGTGAACAGGTCCCGCACCACGCGGCGGATGAGACCGAGGTCCTGGTAGAGGACGGCGGGCGCCCGGCTCTGCCGCGCCCGCTCGGTGACCTGTCCCCAAAGCTGCAGCAGAAACCGGACGTCGTCCGAGAGGTCGGACTCCTCGACGCTCTCGGCCGCCGTGCGGACGATCAGGCCCATGCCCTCCGGCCGCAGCCGCTCGGCGATCGCCCGGAGCCGCTTGCGCTCCTGTTCGTTCTCGATCCGGCGGCTGACGCCCACCCCCGTCACCGTCGGCATCAGGACCAGGTAGTGAGCCGGCAGCGCGACATACGTTGTCGCCCGCGCGCCCTTGGTCCCGCGCGGCTCCTTGGTCACCTGGACGAGGATCTCCTGACCAACCCGGAGGCGCTCGGCGATCGGGCCTCGGCCGATCTGGTCCTCCAGTTCCTCGCCGCCGATCCGGTGCGACCGCACGTCGGTGACATGCAGGAAGGCGTTGCGGCCCAAGCCGATGTCCACAAACGCCGCTTCCATCCCGGGCAGGACGCTCGCGACCCGCCCCTTGTAAATGTTGCCGGCGAGCGGCTCCCCCCGTTCGAAGAAAATCCCGGCGAGCACGCCGTCCTCGAGGACGGCGACGCGCACCTCAAACGACTCGACGTTCGCGAGAATCTCCTTGTTCATACCGCGGCGGCGCGGCGCCGCCGGTCCTCCCTCGTTAGAAGAGAATTTTTTGACGGCGCATCCCGATGTTGAGGAGGAAGGCCGTGGCCCACAGCATCGTCATCAGGGCGCTCCCCCCGTAGCTGATGAACGGCAGGGGGATTCCGGTGATCGGCATGATCCCGACCGTCATGCCGACGTTGACGAACACGTGGAACGCGACCATGGACACGATCCCCACGGCGGCGAGCCCCCCAAACCGGTCGCGGGCCTGGGCCGCGATCGCGAGGCCCCGAGCGAGCCAGATAAAGAACAGCGCCAGCAGCACGACCGCCCCGACGAACCCGACCTCCTCGCCGATCACGGAGAAGATGAAGTCCGTGTGATGCTCGGGGACAAACTGCAGGACGTTCTGGGTACCGGCAAACAGGCCCTTGCCCCACAGCATGCCGCTGCCGACCGCGATCTTGGACTGGATGATTCCGTATCCCGACCCGAGCGGGTCGAGGGACGGATCCAGGAACACGAGCAGGCGGCGGCGCTGGTACTCCTTCAGCACGTGCCAGAACACCGGGGACAAGAGCGCCGCGCCCGCCGCCAGGCCGGCCAGATCCCGCCGCCGCGCGCCGCCGGCGTACAGCATCCCGGCGACGATCGCGCCGTACACGAGCGCGGTGCCGAGGTCCGGCTGGCGGAAGATCAGGAACATCGGCAGCGCGATGTGGCCGAGAAAGGGCGCGAGGTCGGTGATCGAGCGGTACGGGCCGGGCCGGTCGGCCAGGTGCTTCGCGAGCGTGATCACGATCGCGAGCTTGGCGAACTCCGACGGTTGAAACTGCCCGAGCGGGCCGAGGGAGATCCAGCGCTGGGCGCCGAGAGAGGTGTGCCCCAGCACGAGCACCGCGGCCAGCAGCAGCAGGTTGATCACGTAGAGGGCGCGGGCACCGGCCGCGAACGACCGGTAGTCCACGGCAAGAATCACGATCCCGATCAGCACGCCCAGGACCAGATGGAGGAGCTGGCTGCGAATGAACATGAGGGGATGCGGCCCCGAGCGCGTCGTGGAATAGACCATTACGAGCCCGAAGGCGACGAGCGCGCACGTGGCGCCGAGGAGCGGCCAGTCCAGGTTCCGCATGAGGCGCTGCGCCCGGGCGCGCGGTGGGGTGACGGTGTTCACGGGTGCGGCGCCCCCGCGGGGGGGATCTCGAACGCGACCTGCAGCACGCGCTGGACGATCGGGGCGGCGAACTCGGCGCCGAAGCCGGCGTTCTCGACCATCGCCACGACGACGAGCCGGGGATCGTCGGCCGGCGCGTAGCCGGCGAACCACGCGAACGGCTTGCCGTGCGAACTCTCCGCGGTGCCCGTCTTGCCGGCCACGGCCAAGCCGGGCATCTGGATCGAGGCCGCGGTGCCGCGGCTCACGACCGCCGCCAGCCCGGTTTGCAAGACTGCGAGGGTTTGCGCGCTCAGGCGGAGCCGCCCGGTGGACGGGGGCTCGATGCGCGCGCGGACGCGGCCGTCGGGGGACCGGATCTCGGTCACCGCGTGCGGCGTCACGAGCGTCCCGCCGTTTGCGATCGCGGCGAGCATCCGCGCGACCTGCAGCGGCGTTCCAAGCACATACCCCTGTCCGACCGCCGTGTTGAGGGTATCTCCGGCGTACCAGGGCTGGTGGTACGTCCGCTCCTTCCAGGCCGGATCAGGCATGACCCCGGGACTCTCCTGCGGCAGGTCCATGCCGGTCACCTGTCCCAGGCCGTACATGCGCGCGAACTCGGCGAGGTGCACGGGCCCGACGGGCCGCGATACGGTCCAGAACACGACGTTGCACGACTCCGCGATCGCGTCGAGGAAGTTCAGGTTGCCGTGGGCCTCGTGGTCGTGAAAGACGTGGCCGCCGAGGTTGTAGAACCCCGGGCAGTAGAACCGGCTCTGCGGGTTCACCAAGCCGAGCTCGAGGGCGGCCGAGGCCGTCACGATCTTGAACACCGACCCGGTCGGGTAGCCGCCTTGGAGGGCCCGGTCGATGAGGGGCTGGCGCGGATCTTTGAGGAGCCCGTTCCACGCGCCCGCCTTGATCCCAGCGGAGAACAGGTTGGGATCGAATGCGGGATGGCTCACGAACGCGACGACCGCCCCGGTCCGGGGATCCATCGCCACAACCGCGCCCAGCCGGTCGCCGAGGCCGGCCTCCGCGGCCCGCTGGACGTCCAGGTTGAGACCCAGCACCACGGTATCGCCCGCGACCGCCGGCACCGTCCCCAGCGTCCGGAACGGCCTCCCCAGGGCATCCACCTCCGCCTGGATCTCCCCGTTCCGCCCGCGGAGATACCGGTCGTAGGTGCGCTCGATGCCGTCCTTGCCGATCAGCTCGCCGGACTCTGTCCCCGGGAGATGCAGCACCCGGAGATCGCGGTCGCTCACCTCACCGAGATAGCCGAGCAGGTGGGCGGCCAGATCGTGGTACGGATACTCCCGCACCGGCTCGACCTCCACGAGGACGCCCGGCAGATCCATGCGGCTCTCTTCAATCGCGGCAATGACCGCCTTGGGGACGTCGCGCCTCAGGCGAACGGGCTCGAACGGGCGGCCTTGAGCCTGCGCGAGTTTCTGCTCCACCTCGGCCGGATCCATGCCGAGCAGGCGCGCCACGACGGGGATCTCCTGGGCCGGCCGGCGGAGCTCCATTCTCAGGAGCGCGACGGTGAATGCGGGGCGGTTTACCACGATCGGACGCCCGCGCGCATCCACCACGAGGCCCCGCGGGGCCGTGATGCTGGTGACGCGGAGGCGATTTTCCTCGGACAGGCGCAGGAAGTAGTCGCCCTGGACGATCTGGATCTGCCAGAGCCGGAGCGCGAGAATACCCAGCAGGCCGGCGACCACCGTCAGGAGGACGATGAGTCGGCGTTCGAAAATTTCCCGATCCATCTACGTTACCGCGGACGCCCCATGCTCACATCGACCGCGGCCGCTCGTACAGCTGCACCAGGGCGGCGTCGAGGCGGCGCAGCCCCTGAAAGATAGGCACCGCGACGAGGCCATTATAACACGCGGCCAAGAGGGTGATCCGCGCCACGTCCAGCGGAGACGCGGTGAGGAGACCGGCGAGGTGGGCGGCCCCGATCCAGACCGCGTTCCGGACCAGGGTCAGCACCCACGCCGCGAGCCCGGGCAGCCACACGTTCTCCACATAGATGCTGCGCTCGCCCAGCCCCGCGCAAAATCCCACACACACGCCGGCCAGCATGCCCAGCCCGAGCGGTGCGCCCGTCATGAGATCTTGCAAGAGACCGGCGCCGGCCCCGACGAGCGCGCCCTCTTCGGGGCCGTGCAGCAGCCCCACGGTCATGACGATGACCAGGAGCGGATCGACAACGGCCCCGCCGGGGCTCAGCCGGCTCAGCCAGGTGATCTGGATTACGAGGGCGGCCGCCGACGCGACGAAGTACAGGGCGTACCGCATCACCGCGGCAGCTGGCCCGGAGCGCCCCGGATGATGATCAGGAGATCCTCCAGGTGGTCCAGGTCGGCCGCGGGCCGCAGCGTCGCCTCCTGGAACAGGTCGCCGCCGGTGCGGCTCACGCCGACGACCGCGCCGACCGGCAGGCCGCGGGGATAGATCTGCCCGAGGCCCGACGTGACCACCTGATCCCCCGGCTGGATATCGGCGTCGCGGGAGAGGTACTTGACGCGCAGGACCGACCGGCCCTGTCCCTCGGCGACGCCCGCTTCGCGCGACCGGTCGGCGAGCACGCCGACCGCGCTGCGAGGATCGAGCACTAAGAGCACCCGGGCCCACGAGCCCGCCGTCTCGATCACGTGGCCCACGAGGCCGTCGCTCGTCACCACGGGATCGTTGCGCACGACCCCTTCGGAGGCGCCGCGGTCGACGAGGATCGTGCTGAACCAGTGGCTCGGATCGCGGCCGATGACCCGGGCGGCGACCGTTCGAAACGGCTGCTGCTCCTTGAACGCGAGGAGGGCGCGCAGCCGGGCGTTCTCCTGGGCCGCCGGCCTGAGCCGGGCGTTCTCTTCCCGCAGGCGCGCGGCCTCATCTGCGAGCCGGGCGTTCTCGGAGCGGAGGGTCCCGATCTCGTGCAGAAAGGACCAACTCTGGGCGACCGCGTCGCTCACGCGGGAGAGCCCGGCCACCAGCGGAGCCAGGCCCGCTTCGGCCGCCGTTCCGATCCAGCCGATCCCCCGCCGATCTGCCGTCCGGAGCTGCTGGGTCAGCACGCCAAGGGCCAGCACGGAGAGCAGGAGGAACAGAATCAGCCGCCGGCGGCGGACACCGTAGTACGGAGGCACGCGGCCTACATCTTCTTGCTGGTGATCAGGACTTTCTTCAGCGTCTCGATCTCCTCCAGCGCCTTTCCCGTCCCGAGGACGACGCTGCTCAGTGGATCGTCGGTCAGCATCACCGGCATGCCGGTCTCTTCGCCCAACAGCCGGTCGAGCCCACGGAGCAGCGAGCCGCCGCCGGCCATGATGATGCCGCGATCTACAATGTCCGCCGCGAGCTCAGGCGGCGTCCGCTCCAGGGTCATCTTGACCGCCTCGACGATTGCCGCGATCGGCTCGGCCATGGCCTCCCGGATCTCGGTACTGGTCATCCGGACGGTCCGCGGAAGGCCCGACACGAGGTCCCGGCCGCGCACCTCGATCGTTTGCTCCTCCGTCTGCGGATAGGCGGACCCAATCTTGATCTTGATGTCCTCGGACGTGCGCTCGCCGATCAGCAGGTTGTACGCCTTGCGCGAGTACTGGATGATCGCCTCGTCCATCTCGTCGCCGGCCACGCGGATGCTGCGCGCGGTCACGATGCCCCCGAGCGCGATCACCGCTACCTCCGTCGTCCCGCCGCCGATATCCACGACCATGCTGCCGATGGGCTCGGACACCGGCAGCCCGGCGCCGATCGCCGCGGCCATCGGCTCCTCGATCAGGTACGCCTCGCGGGCGCCCGCCTGCAGCGTCGCGTCAATGACGGCGCGCTTCTCGACTTCGGTCACTCCACTCGGGATCCCGACGATCACGCGCGGCCGCATCAGGCTCCGGCCCCGTAGGCCGCGCCGGATGAAGTACGCCAGCATCGCGGCGGTCGTATCGAAGTCGGCGATCACCCCGTCGCGGAGCGGACGGGTCGCCACGATGTCCCCCGGCGTCCGGCCGATCATCCTCTTGGCCTCGTCCCCGACCGCCAGGATCTCTCCGCCGTCGACGCGCCGCGCGACGACCGACGGCTCCCGGAGCACGATCCCCTCGCGCCGCACGTAGACGAGGGTGTTGGCGGTCCCGAGGTCCACCCCCATGTCCCGGGAGAACCGGCCGAGCAGTCCGTTAAAGAGCATCCCCTCACGCCCCTTCCAAGCCCCTCGTCGGGGTCGCCTGCTCACCGTTGTGCCCCGCGGGACCGGCTACAACGACACGACATCGAACGCCACCCCCCGCTCCCGCAAGCTCACGTACCGGCCGTCGCCGACGATCAGATGGTCCAGAATCGGAATGCCCATCACCCGGGCGGCCCGGCACAGCCGCGCGGTCATCGCGAGGTCGGCCCGGCTGGGCGCGGGGTCCCCCGACGGATGATTGTGCACCAGGATCACCGCGGCGGCGCTCGCCCGAACCGCCGCCTTGAACACCTCGCGCGGATGCACCGGCGAGCTCGCCAGGCCTCCGTGCGTCAATTCGATCCGGTCCAGCACCTCGTGCCGCGTGTTGAGCAACAGCACCCAGAAATGCTCGGTGTCGCGAAACCGCAACTCGTCCATGACCAGCGCCGCGGCATCGCCGGGCCGGTGGATCGCCGGCCGGCTCCTGGGCGGCAGGTCCCTGAGGCGCCGTCCCAACTCAAACGCCGCGAGGAGATGGAGCGCCTTCACTTCGCCGACCCCGAGCGTCTCCTGTAACTCGGCCGGCGTCGCCCCGGCGAGGCGGTCCAGGCTCCCGCGGCGGCCAAGGAGATCGGTCGCGACGTCCAGCGCGCTGCGGGCGCGGGCGCCGGTCCGGAGCAGCACCGCCAGCAGCTCCGCGCTGCTGAGCGCGGCCGGCCCTTGCCGGAGGAGCCGCTCGCGCGGGCGGATCTCCTCGGGCAGATCCTTCATCCGCTGCCGCCGGCCCGCCTGCCCCCCGGCGGAGGCCCCCCGGGGGGGAAGAGGAGCAGAGATGTGGTTCACGACGTCACCCAACTCGCATGTTTCTCGCGGATGCACACGAACGGGGCGAGGTTGACGCCGGACCGGCGCGCCGCCCCCACCCCCTCGACAGCCCACTTAGAGCATCCGAAACAGGTAAATCCCGGCTATTATACCAAGGACGATAGCCAGGTTCAACCGGACGGTGAGCCCGAGCGTCAGCGTGAGCACCCGCAGATCGAGCGTAACCGGCGGGTCGACCCCGAAGGCGACGGAATGGCCGAGCGGCGCCAGGTACGTAAACTGCCCCACGGCGTCGGCGAAGACACTTCCCAGCATCGCGCCGGCGACGACGATGACGATGAGCACCCACCATGGCTCGCGGATCCGCTTGGCGACCCTGGGCACCCCTCACCCCCTCGGGCAACAAAAAGAGGAGCGGCTGCTCGACCGCTCCCCGGGTATCTGTCGCAGACGGCGAGGTCCATCCGGTTACCGCCTCGAGCCCCCGGTCAGCTCTTCTCCCCCGTCCCCTTCTCGGACCCGGCCGGCTTCGACTCGTCGGGCTTCGTCGCGTCCTTGAACTCCCGCATGGCTTTGCCGACGGCGCCACCGAGCCCCGCGAGGCGGCTCGGGCCGAACAGGAGGATGATGATCGCCAGCACGATGATAAGCTCCCAGAACTTCGGTCCCATGGCGCACCTCCGCCCTGATTATACACCATGGAAAGTAGCGACGGGGGGCCGGGCGCGCGTTCCCTACCGCCGGCGGGCGGTGACGAAATCGGCAAGGGCGAGGAGGCTCTCTCGCGCCGGAGATTCACCGATCGGCTCGAGCGCCGTCGCGGCGCGCCGGGCGTGCGCGCGGGCCACGCCCAAGGCATGGTCGATCGAGCCGGCCCGCGCCAGGATCTCCTGAACGTCCAGGACTCCGGCGCCGTCGCCCTCTGACGACCGGCCGGCCGGGCCTTCCGCGGGGGGGCTCCCTCGGGGCGCCCCGCCGTGGACGGGCAGGCCATCGGCGCCTTCCAAGATGTCCTGGAGGCGGCGGCGGTCCGGCTCCGGCGCTCGCGCCAGCGCGTGAATGATCGGCAGGGTCACCTTCCCGGTCTGGATGTCGCTCCCGATCGGTTTGCCGATCCGGTCCGCCGTCGCCGTCAGGTCGAGCGCATCGTCGGTGATCTGGAACGCCATCCCCCACTCGAGCCCGAACGTGGCCAGCGCGGCGGCCGCCGGCTCCGGCGCGCCGGCCGTCAGGGCGCCGCAGCGGCACGCGGCGCTCATCAGCTGCGCGGTCTTGCCCTCGATGATGTCGAAGTAGATCGCCTCGTCCGTGTGCGGCGTATTCCCATGCTTGATCTGCTTGATCTCGGCCTGGCTCATCCGGACCGTCGCCCAGGCCACCGCGGCGGCGATCTCGTCCTGGTGGAGACACGCCAGCATGTGGAACGCTTTGCTGAACAGGTAGTCGCCGAGGAGGACGGCGACCTGGTTGCCCCAGACCGCGTTCACCGACGCATGCCCGCGCCGGAGGTCGGCGGCATCGATGACATCGTCGTGGATGAGCGAGGCCACGTGGATGAGCTCGACCGCGCCGGCGATCCCGAGGATCGCGGCGCGGGGAGTTCGGGACACCGGGGGAGCGCCGCCGTCACCGGCCGCCAGGGCGCTCAGGCATACGAGCGCCGGACGGATCATCTTCCCCTGGGTCGTCAAGACGTGGCTCACCAGTTCGCCGATGAAGGGGTCGTCCGACGAGAGCACATCCCGCAGCAGCCGCGCGAGCGCGTCGAGGTCTTCCCGCACCGGCGCGTAGATGAGGTCCAGATCCATGAGCATGCTCAGGTCTCGCCGAGGCTCAGGGCGAGCGCTGCGCCGCTACGCTTCCGCCACGATCCCGTACAGCGACACGAAGTACACGAAGGCGAAGAACAGCAGCCAGAAGATCAGGTACCGCCAGTAGACGGTGGCGGCCGACGGGGCCTCGGGGGTTGCCCGCGCCGCCGCGCCCTGGGCCGGCCGTGCGGGGGGGGCCTGCGTCGTGGACGGGGGCTGCGCGGCCATCACGCCCCCTCCTGCCCCGCGGGCGGGGTCGCACCGCTCGGCGCGCCGGGCCCGGCTGCGGGCGCCGCCTCCGCGGGCGACGTGGCGGCCGGCCGCGCCGGCGCGGTTCGCGGCGGCGGCACCACCGGACCCGGGAGTCCCGCCACCCGGTCGCTGAACTCCCGCACGGCGGTCACGAACTCGTGCTGCTCGTGCAGGCCGTGAAAGATCGTGGCGACCCGGTCGGGATGGATCTTCTGGCGCTCGAACCGGCGGCGGATCTGGACGACCCGATCCCCGATCAAGTTGTTGCCCAGGCGGTTGAAGCAGTCTCCCAGCGGGCACCCGCAGACGAACGCGCCTTCCGCCCCGTTGCGGAGCGCAAACTCCAGCCACGCCGGCCGGATGAACCCCGAGCACGGGACCAGGATGAGCGTCACGTTCGGCAGGTCCCGCATCGTCCCGTCCTCGCGGGTGATCCCTTCGGGGCTCACCGCCCAATCGCAGAGGAAGCCGACGATCTTGGGGGCGCGCTTCGCGGGCGCAGGCTTCTGGGGACTCCCTAGCTCTTGCATGCGCTCAGCACCTTCTCGTGGACGTCTTTTTCCAGGAGTCGCGGCAGCTCGAGCGCCTCGAACGGGCAGGCGCCGATGCAGATGCCGCACTCGACACAGCGCGACTCGAGCACGATCGCAAAGAGCTTCCGAGCCTGCGCCGCCTTCGTGACGCCGGGGTGGGGACTCGGCACCATGACGATCGCATCGTACGGGCAGTCATAGTAGCACAGCTCGCACCCGGTGCAGTTCGCGTCGATCACCTGGGCCACCCCCGAGTCGCGCAACCCCATCTCCGCCTGCGTCTCAGGGAGCTGGTATGGAATGTACAGGCCGTAGGCCACAATCACGACGGCCAGCGCGAACAGCGCGAGAGGCGGAAGGTACTTGAGCCCCAGGTACGGCAGGAGATAGAACAGGTCGACCGCGAGGCGGGTCGGCCCGGCGGCCGGGGACGCCGCCGGCTGGCTCACCGTGGGCACGAGCCCGGTCAGCAGGAAGATGAGCCCGAGCGAGAACAAGGTCCACACCGCCGGCGGCCAGACTTTCGGGTGGCGGATGCGGACGTAGTGCCACCACAGCAGAATGTAGAGCACCACCGCCGGGCCGACGTGAAGGAACAGCATCCGCGGCAAAAGCAGATTGGTCAACCCCGCGCCGCCGAACAGCATCGACCGCAGCCACCCGCCGACGAGGGGCACCGAGCCCACCACGCCCCCGGTCATCGCGACCAGTAGCTCGCTGCGCTGGTCCCAGACCAGCACGTACCCCGTCACGCCGATGAAGCCGGCAAAGAGGAGGAGCATCATCCCGCTGATCCACGGCTCATCGCGTGAGAACCGGAACCGCTCGGTAAACCAGTTCCGGAAGAAGTGCAGGAGGATCCCGATGATGAACGCGTCCGCGGCGTAGCGGTGAATCCCGCGGATGATCTGGCCATAGGGCACGTCGTTCGTGATGAACTGCACCGACGTGTACGCCTCGTTGAACGACGGGACGTAGTAGAAGAACAGGAAAATGCCCGAGAGGACCAGCACGGTGAGGAACAGGTTGGACAACCCGCCGGTGTAGTACAGCGGGTTAAAATCTGTCGGGTAGGCGCGATTGATCGCGACGTCGAGCCGGAGCGTCCACCGGAGGAGCCGGGCGAGCCACCGCTTATACACCCGTGAACCCTCCCTTGCGCAGGAACAGCACGATGAACGAGTAGGCGAGCAGCACCACGCCGATCAGCGCCCCCACGACCAGACGGTGGCTGGTCGCTTCTCCCCAGAAGATCCCCAGGATGCAGACCAGGCTCAGGACCGACAGGCCGATGATCCGCGAGCCGAATGCCGCGGTCCGGTCACCCACGACGCGCACCTCCCGCAGCGGCGATCACCCATTCGTAGAGTCCCACGCGGTGGCGCACGCGGCCGGCGGCCCGGTCCACCTCGTACAAGAGAAATCCGAGCCACAGCATCGAAGCGAGCACGACTAGGCCCAACGCGACGACCGCGGCCCCGCCTCCGAGATCGGGGGCCGCGCGCCACGCCCGCCACGCGCCGAACAGGCGGCTCAGCCCGACGGTCGCGACCCCCAACAGAATATAGAACAGCGCTTTTCTCAGCATCGGCTCACGTCACCTCGGCCGGCCGGGGCGTGGGGACGGCAGGGGCCGGCGGTCCCGGCCGCGCGCTCTTCGCGGCGGCGAGGGCCTTCGCTTGAAGCGCCTTGCGCCGCCGGTGGGCGATCTCCCACATGAACGCGAGCGTGACGAGCACAAACGTGACGGCCAGGATGATCGGCGGATCCCGGCTGATCACCGCGATGTTCAGCATGATGAGGACGGTGAAGCCGATGTAGTAGAGCAGCGCGAGCAGGCCGATGACCAGGAAGAACGGGCGTTCCAGCGGACGCGTCTCCCGCGTCCGATCGAGAAACGGGACCAGCATCCCGTAGCCGATGAGCAGGCCCGGGGCGATGCCCGCCCACAGGGGCGGCATATACTTCACGAGCTGATAGAGCGCCAGGAAGTACCAGTCCGAGAGGATCGGCAGCGGGGTCCGGTTGGGGTTGGCCCACCGCCCCATCGCCGCCAGCTGATCGAAACTCACATACGCGAGAAAGACCAGGACGACCGTGACCGTGAAGAGCGACAGGTTCACCCGCCGGCGCCGCGTCCGGTAGAAGAAGACTTCGGCCAGAATCGCCGCGAGCACGGAGATTCCGAAGTGGATCGCGTAGAACCGGGTCAGCGTCGCCTGCCCGAGGGCGGGCCCGCCCAGAAAGATATAGGCGATCGCATGGCCCACGCCCAGCTTGCCGATGATGGGAATCTCATCGTAGTAGGTCGGGACGGTCAGCACCGTTTTCGCCGCCCAGAACGCCCGCTGGTTCCAGATCAGCCCGTACCCGGTGATCCCGGAGATCATCGCGAGCACGAGGGACGCGAACAGAACCATCCAGGACAGCTCGCCCGGCTTCTTGTACTCCCCCGCGAAGTACATCCGGTAGATCCGGACGGTGATCGTGATGATCAGCATGTCGGCCGCGTACTTGTGCATCCCGCGGACGAGCCAGCCGAACGGAATGTCGTTGGTCAGATGCAAGATCGACCGGTACGCGCCCGTGGTGGTGGGGATGTACCACAGCATCAGGATGACGCCCGACACGATCACGATCATCCACGACAGCCAGACCAACCCTCCCATGATGTACAGAGGGTTATCCTGCCGTGCGGTCTTCGTCTCGTCAAAGAGGTCCAGGTGCTGCTTGCGGTCCTGGAGCCACTCCTTGAGGTTTGCGAGCACTGCCTCCACGCTCGGCCTCCTGCGCTACTGCCGCATCTCAGACGTTATGCGATCCCGCCGCTCTCGGCGTCGGTCACGATGATGTCCTCCCCTTTGATCTCAAACCGGAAGAGGCGCGCGCCGCGCGGCGCCGGGCCGGAGATCACGTTCCCTGGATAGTTGGGATACGAGGGGTCGTAGATGCTCAGGTGGCAGGGGCACGCCATCAGCGAGTGCTGCTCGGACCCGGGCGGGACGTAGCCGCCATACCCGGCGGTCACCTCGTGCCAGTCGGGGATGAAGTTGAAGATGCACCCCAGGTGGGGGCAGATCCGCTGGAACAGCACGATGTCGGTCTCGCCGGGGAATCCCACGAACCCCGTGTCGGGCTGGACGAACTTCACCTTTCCGGGGAGCCGGACCGCGACCCCCGGCAGGTTGGCCTTCTTGAACCCGTCCGCATCGTACTGGGCGTACTTCTGGACGTAGGTAAAGTAGAAGAAGTCCCACGGCTTCGCGAGCGACGTCGTCTTCCCGACCGGCTGAGGGCCGCCGCTCGGGGCATCCGGCCCGGTCAGCGGGACCTCGAACGGCTTATCGTTCGGCTTCACGAAGCGCAGAAACGGGTAGATGATCGCGATGAGTCCGCCGATCACGGGAAGCCCAATGAGGATCTTGAGAAGCCCGCGCCGCTCAACGTTCATCGTTCGATGCCCTCCACGTCACGCCTCCAGGACAGGCTGCCGATTCATTCTACTACTTGATCGGCGGGTGCTTGTAGAAGAACGTGTAGACGTAATCGACCAGCCCGTTGATCTGCTCCCGGCTCAGCTTGCCGCTGTACCCCGGCATCAGGCCGTGCCCGTCCAGGATGGCGTTCGTCAGCTCGCTCGGGTTCCGCTGCACAATGTAGTTGAGGTCGGTGAAGATCCCGGGCCCCTCCCCGCGCGCCCAGGACCACAGGGCCCCGGCCATTTCCGCGCTGCGGGCCCCGCCCTTGCCGTCACCGTTCATCCCGTGGCAGACCGCGCACTGCTGGCCGTACAGGGCCTGGGCGGCGCTCAGCTCCTCCGGGCTGGTGCGGAACATCATCTCGTATGCGTTCGCGTCCCAGCGCTCGGCGTTCGTCAGGGTCTGCGCTTTGTTGGCGCCGAACGAGGCCGCGGGCCCGAACGCCGGCATCGCGGTGTGGGGCCGTCCTCCGGTCACGGTCTCGTACATGATCGAGGGCGAGACGACATTCTCCAGATCCCGATTGTGGAAGTCCACCGGCTTGCTGGGCAGCGGCGGCCGGCGCAGCTCCATGTGGAACACACTCAAGAGCGCGGTCAGGACGTCCTTGTCCGGCGCAACCAGCGTCGGGGCCATCGGCCCTTTGCCGTCGCCGTTCGTCCCGTGGCACACGGCGCAGTTTTCGCCGAAGACCTGCTTGCCCTTGATCGCATCGGGCATGATGGGATTTTCGTTCTCGTCGGTCACGAGCGGGATCTCGATCTCCTGGGGGGGCGGCAGGCGCAGATCCGCCCGGGCTCCCGTAACGCTCACGCTGGGCTGGCAGCCGGCCGTCACGACAGCCACGACGAGCACGAAAAGCGCGCTCGGTCCGGTAAACGGACGCAGTCGAGCGCACCGAGTTGGCATGCCGGTTCTCTCCTCCACACGCCCGTAAACGGGGCGACACACTCGCGGGAATTTCAGTTTCAACAACGTCGCGGCGCTCTCCTCCCCGTCAGCCGTGGTACGCGGCGGGCGCCGCGCCGTGTCAGGCGCGCGCGTGCCGCGGACGTCTCAGGGCCAGCGCCAGGCCGCCGGCCAGGACGCAGGCCAGCGCGGCCGCGAGCGCACCCGGCCACGCGTCCTGCGCCGCCGGGATTCCGGAGAGATGCACCGTGATGCGCCCGCCCGGAGGAACGGGGCCGCCCGACCAGCGTTGGTAGCGCCGGCCTCCTTCGGTCACGACTCCCGCCCGGCGCAGGCCGTCACCCGCGACCCCGAGACCCTGGTCGGCCACGAGGATCTCCACGTCGCCGGCGCCGTCCGGGAAGCTCCACGGCACCGCAAGCGTCCGCCCGCGCGCCTCCAAGCCGTACGCGTACGCGACCTGGAGCGCTCCGGGCAGGATCGGGATCGCGTCCTCGATACGCCCGTCCGTCACCCGCGGATCGTGCCACCCCCCGATGAAGGTCACGGCCTCCGCCCCCGCCGGCAGGGGGAACACCAACGGCGCCTGGGCAGAGGTGACCACGGTCCGGTCGGTCGGGTTTTGGAACCGCTGGATCACGCTGACACGGAGGCCGCCGCGTGCGACGTCTACGACGCCGAAGACGAGCGCCACCTGCATCCCCGACCGGTCACGCGCGGGGTCATACACAACGAGGATGACGGCGGCGGTCGGCCCGGAGGGCGTCAGCACGATCCGGCCGCTCTGGTAGGGAACGCCCCCGACGACGGTGCCGACGAGGAACACGCGGAGGCCGCCCACGGGAAGACCGGCGAACGCGAACCGGCCCTGCGCGTCGGTGAGCGCGTGGCGCTCGGACGACGCGCCGCGCTCGACGATCTCGAGCCGCACGGCCTGCCGCGCGAGCGCGTGGGCGGGAGCCGTCCGATCGACCACGCGTCCCGCGATCTGGCCCCCCGCGGCGCCCGGGGCCGGCATCGCAGGACCGCCGGAGGCCGGTGCGGCGGCCGTGGATCCGACAAGGACCGTGGCGGCCAGGAACGCGCTGAGACGTCCCGGCGGGCGCGTCAGGCCGGTCCTCCGGGAGGCTGGAGGGCGTCGAGCCGGTTGAGCACCGCGATCGCCTGCGCCCGGTACCGGGCGGCGAGGTCGGCATAGTCGGCGTCGCCGAGCTTGCCGGTGGCGTGGTCGAGATCGAGATCACGGAGCGAGCGGAACAGCACGTCGCGCTCGGCGAGCAGGCGGTCCCGCTCGCCGGGGGGTGCGGCGGCGGGCACGGGCCGCCCGAGCGGCGCCAGCACGAACAGCGCGGCCCCCGCGGCCAGCGCGAGCATCACGGCCGCGATCACAGACCGCCCGGGCTCCAGGCCCCGCCGGCCTCGATCCTGGCGGCGGAGGGGGCCGGCCGGGGAACCGCGCGGCGCTCCGGCAGCATCGTGATCGCCGTGCCCAGGGTGAGGACGAGACCGCCGGCCCACAGCCACATCATGAGCGGGTTCACGAGCAGCCGGAGCGCCGCGCGGCCGTCCTGCGTCCACCCCGTGAGGACAATATAGAGGTCGTCCCGCGCCGTGCTGCGGAGCGCGACGTCCGTTGTCGCGTCCTGGCTCGTGAGGAAGAGGTTGCGGCGGGCGTCGTATGCGCCCAGGTCGCGGCGGCCCGCGAACACGCGCAGACGCGCCGCGATCGACAGCGCGCCATTCCGGGTCGTCTGCGAGAGCCCGTCGAACCGCACGCGGTACTCCCCGACCGACACCGCGTCCCCGGGCGCGAGCGTGACCAGGCGTTGTGTCGCGAAGACGGACGAGCCGGCGACCCCGCACACCAGCAGGAGCATGCCGAGGTGGACGATGTACCCGCCGTACCGGCGCCGGTTGCGGAGCACGAGCCCCCCGAGCGCAGCCCCGTACGCCGGAATGGCGTGCCGGACCGCCGTGGCACGGTACGTCACGCGCACGCCCCGCACGAACTCGAGCGCGACCGTGCCCGCGACGAACCCGCACAGCGTGAACGCCAGCACCGCGCCCGGCGCACGCATCCCGGCGGCCAGGAGGGCGGCGCCGGTGAGGACGCCGGCGGCCCCCGGAGCGACGAAGTTGCGGCGGAGGGTCTCGGCGGAGGCGCGCCGCCACGCGATCAGCGGGCCGATGCCCATCAGCAGCACGAGCGCGAGCGCGAGGGGGACCACAACGTGGTCAAAAAACGGCGGCCCGACGTTGATCGCCCGGCCGACGAGCACCTCAGAGACGAGGGGAAACACGGTCCCCAGAAACACCGCGAATGCGATTGCCAGGAACAGCACGTTGTTAATGAGAAAGGCGCTCTCCCGCGAGAGGGCCGCATCCAGTTCGTTTCGGCTCCGCAGCGCGTCCCACCGCCACGCGGCCAGGCCAAACGCGGCGAGGAGCACGAGCGCCAGGAACGCCAGGAAATACGCGCCGAGGGGTGACTGGGTGAACGAGTGGATGCTGCTGAGGACCCCGCTGCGTGTCAGGAACGTGCCGAAGATCGAGAGGCCGAACGCGAGGATGACCAGCACGACGTTCCACCTGGTCAGCATCTCCCGCCGCTCCTGGATCATGACGGAGTGGATGAACGCCGTCGCCACGAGCCACGGCATGAGCGCGGCGTTTTCGACGGGATCCCACGCCCAGTAACCGCCCCAGCCCAGCACGACGTACGACCACTTCGCCCCGAACCAGAGCCCCATGCTGAGGCAGTACCACGCCCACAGCATCCACCGGCGCGCGAGCAGGATCCCGGCGTCGTCCCCCGGCCCCCGGGCGAGGGCGGCGACGACGATCGCAAACGGCACGGTGAGGCCGACGAAACCCAGATACAGCGTCGGCGGATGGATGGCCATCCAGGGATTGAGGAGGAGCGGGTTCATCCCCCGGCCGTCGGCCGGCGGAAACGGCGTGGTCCGAAACGGGGACGTGACCCCCGTGAGCATAAATAGGAAGAAGGTCGAGACGCCGGCGCACACGACCACGACCCCGGGCACGAGCGATGCCCGCTGCCGCCCCAGACTCCGCACGGCAACGAGCGTGTACCCCGACAGGATCAGGGCCCAGAGGAGCAACGAGCCCTCCATCCCGCCCCAGAACGATGTGAGATTGTAGAGCAGCGGCTGGGTGTCGCTGACATGGGAGATCACGTACTGGAACGCATAGTTGCGGGTGCCGAGCGCCCCCAGCAGGACCGCGCCGGCGACGACCTCGAGCGAGGCGGCCGCCGCGAGCGCACGAACCGCGCTCAGGACGATTTCGGGCCGCCGGGCCCGGCCGCCGAGGGCGCCCGCCGCGATCGCGTAGAGCGCGAGGGCGAGGGCAGCGAGGAGCGCGAACCGGCCGAGGTCAGCCACGCGGACGCGCGGGCCTCATGGGGACGTCTGAGGATCGCCGGGATTGTACTTGGTCGGGCATTTCGCCAGGAGGGTCGTGGCGCCAAACACGCCATCCCGGCCGACTGATCCCTCAACGACGACCTGGCGGCCTTCGCTGAAGATGTCGGGCACGACCCCGCTGTACGCGACCGGGAGGGTGCGCGTCCCATCGGTGATGGCAAACCGGAGGTGCCGGTGGGACGCGTCCCACCGGACAGACCCCGCAGAAACGGTACCGCCCAACCGAACCCGCGCCGGCAGGGTGGCGGCGCGCTGCTGTAACTCGCCCACGGTCACCCAGTACGTGGCTCCTTGCTGGATCCCGCCGTAGACGAGGTACGCCAGCGCGCACCCGATCAGGACCGCCCCGGAGGCGAAGACGAGCGGCCGGCGATGCCGCCGCGTGATCGCAGCCGCTGCGACGCTCATCGGCCCGATGCAGTCCGATCGGGCGGGCCCGCCGGGCGTATCTCCGTCCGCGCGGATCTCGGCCCTGGGCCGGCGCGGTCGAGCAGGTCGGCCACCTCTCGCTCGAGCGCCTGGGTGCGCCGCACGAGCCCATACAGGTAGGCGAACAGGCCGATCCAGACCACGGCGAACGCCCAGAACAGATACGTCATCGCGCTAGGTACTCCCCTCGGCGAGTGCCTGCACCTGCGCCTCGAGCAGCCCGAGCCGGATGCGGGCGCGAACCAGCACGGTGTAGAGAAGGCTCCACGCGACGAGCCCGGCGGCGAGCGCCCACGCCATCGAGGGCGCGAGACCGATGCTGTGGGAGGTGAAGATCACCGGGGAGAGCGCGCGCAGGTACCGCGCCGACAGCCAGACGAGCGGGACGTCCACGAACCCCACGATGGCGAACACCGCGGCGAACCGCGCCTGCCGCGCGTCGTCCCCCGCCGCCCCCCGCAGCATGAGGTAGCCGACGTAGATGAACCACAAAATCAGATACGTGACGAGCTGCGGGTCCCAGGTCCACCACGTGCCCCAGACGGGGCGCGCCCAGAGCGAACCCGTCACGATCACGAGCGTGGCAAACAGCACGCCGATCTCCGCCGCCGAGGCGCTCACGATGTCCCAGTCGCGCCGGCCGGTCCCGAGGTAGCGGACGCCCCCCCAGCAGGCGTGCCCGAAGGCCACGAACCCCACCCATGCCAGCGGCAGATGCACGTAGAAGATCCGCTGGATGTCGCCCATGACCTGCTCGGTCTGCGCGAAGAGGAACGCGCCGTAGAGGGCCAGGAGCATGGCGGCAAACAGGACCCAGGTCAGCGGACCGTCGAGGGATCGGCGCACACGCACGCTCCTACCGCACGAGAATCATGAAAAATCATAGCAAACGCCCTGGGCGGTTTCAACGAATGTAAAAAGAGGGTACGCACGGGCGGACCGCCGCCTGCGGGCTCCACCGGGCTCCCTTGCGGCTGCCCCGGTTACAGCGACTTCAGGTATTCGACCAGGTCGGCGATCTCCCGGGCCGTGAGATTCAGCTTGAACGTCGTGTTGTAGTGCCCGACGACCGACGGCAGGTCCGGGAATCGCCCGTCGTGGTAGAAGCCGCCCTTCTGGTGCGTCCACAGTCCGCGCAACGGCGCCGTACGGTAGCGCTTGTCGGGGGCACGGTTGGCCTGAAACGCGTCGATCCCCAGTTCAGCGCCCGTGTGCATGTTCCACCCGGGTTCGGTGAACAGCGGCGGGACGTGGCAGGACGCGCACATGGCCTTCCCGCTAAAGAGCATCTGTCCACGCGCCGCGGCCGCGTTATCGAAGCTGCCCGCGGGCGGCGCAGGCGCGGGGATCGCCAGTTGGTAGAACTGCAGGGCCGCAAGCTTGGACGTGATCTGGTCGGGAGCAGACCGGAGATGGCCGGACCCGGCCTTGGCCGCGACGGGAAACTGCGTGCGGTTATCGAGGCGGGGATCGAAGAACGTCCCCTTCCCGTGCATCTCGAGGTTGGCGACGAACGCGTTCCAGTACGTCACAGACCCCCACCCGGTCCAGGTGTGAAGGTTGACCCCCGCCAAGCCGAACGCCGGCGGGATGAGCGTGGCCGCCGTTTTGCCGTCCGACCGGAACGCCTTGCCGTCGAGGAACACCTCTGCGTCGAACCTCCCCGGCCCCCAGCTGCCGAGCACCTTCATGAGGGTCGCCCGATCAACGCCGAGGAGCCCGGTCACGACCCGGAGATCCGGCGCCAGTGCGGCGATCGCACCAACGTTGAGATCCCGGTTCGCCCATCCGTCGAGCCGGTGTCCGATGCCCGGGGCGAAGGCGTTGTCGACCGTCGCGTGGCAAAACGCGCACTGGATCCCGACCGATTGCATCGTCCCATCCGTGTTGAAAAACCCGGTGACTCCGACGACCGCGTTGAGCTTGAGCAGCGCAAGCGTCGTCGCCGAATCGTCGAGGTTCACCTTGCCGGCCTTCACCTGCTCGACAAGATCGGGCGGCAGCGCGTCCATGTCCACCTTGAGGCCGACGGCCAACGCGGTCTTGGGGCTCACCCCGGGCCCCACACCCCCATGCGCCGCGCCTTCGATCGCCTGATGCAGCTTGAGCGCGTCCCCCCAGAACGCCTGATCCCCGAAGGTATCGAAGCGAAAGGTCTGCCGTCCCTCTTCAATCGTCTGCTGGGCATGTTGTGTGATCACCCGGTCGAACTCTCCGAGTGGGGGGCGTTGTGCGCTGGCCACCGGACTAAACGGCAGCCGCCCGGAGAGAAGTGAGACCACGACTGCAAGACCGAGCGCGGCGATCAGAACGAGGGGAAGGATCTTTGGCTTCACTCCGTCCACCTCCGGTCGTAGAACCGTCTCCGGTCGTAGAACCGTGAGGACACGGCCACGTGGTCCGTGCCTCAAGAAATCATAGGGGAGACATGTAACGGATTAAAGCCGGAGCTCCAACGGTCCTCCCGGACGGTGTTGCGGCGCCAACGTTTACGCCCGCGAGAGTCACGCAATGTTGTATTGACAACATCTACAAGCGCGTGAGTCCGGCCTTTTGGAGAAGGGCGTCGGCAGAGGCCGGGTGGATCACCAAACTCCGCCGCCGGCCGGCAAGGATCCCCTCCCTCCGGTAGTCGTTGATCAGCAGGCTGACCGTGGTACGGTGGAGGCCGGCGAGACGGGCCAGATCCGCGTGCGTCAGGTTCCGCGGCAGCGTATACCTGTCGCCGTCGCGCTCGCCGCAGTACTCGGCCAGGTCGAGCAGCACGGCCAACAAGCGGGGCCCGGATTTCTTGTGCTGCAGGGCAGCCAGGCGAAAGAACGCACGTTGGTGCTGATGGGCGAGGTGCCGCACAAAATTAAGGCTGAGCCGGGGGAGCGCGTGCAGAAGGTCCATGAACGCCCCCCCAGTGATCGTCCGCAAGATCACCGGGGCCAGCGCCTCCGCCGCGGCCGTCCACCGGCCGGTCGCGCCGACAAAGAGGTCCCCAAAGGTGTGCCCCGGCGTCACGAGGTCGAGGATGCGCTCCTCCCTCTCCGCGGACACCGCACTGATCTTCACGACGCCCTTGCCAAGGAAGTAGACGCGATCCGCCGTGTCGCCCGCGTGGAAGATCACGTCAGCGGCGCGGTAGTGCCGCAGGTCCAAGAGCGGAACGATCGCACGCAGATCCTGCGGCGTCAGCCCGTCAAACAGACGCGGGCTCCGTAATCTCCAGAGGGTATCCTTCACGAAGGGCATCGCCGCGCTCCACGGACCCACCCCCCAGGGTATGCTGAAAGCTGAGTTTTGTCAATAAGACGTGTTATATATGTCAATATTGACCGATCCGGCGCGGACGCCTACAATGACGGCGCCATGAAGGCTACGCGACTGCGCCTCGCGGAACTGCTCCGCCTCGAGGGTAGCCAGACGGTGGAGGGTCTGGGAGCCGCTCTCCACCTCACCCGGACAGCGGTGATCAACCACCTGGCCGGGCTGCAGGCGGACGGCCTCGTCCGTCGCCGCGGATTGCGGCCGGGGACGGGCCGCCCCAGCATCGTCTACGAGCTGACCCCGGCGGCGGAACGCCTCTTCCCCAAGTCCTATGACGATTTCGCCGCCGCCCTCCTCGAGGAGCTCGCGACGAGACCCGGCGATCTGAGACAGGTGCTCCGCCGGACCGCGGACCGGTGGATCGCCCGTGACCTCCCCCACCTCCAGGGGCTGCACGGCCGTCCGCGCTTCGAACGCGCCCGCGAGACCCTGGCCGAGCGGGGATTCATGCCGGCGCTGGAACACGTCCCCGGCGGCTATCTTGTTCGAGAGCACAACTGCCCGCTGATGCGGCTGACGGCCGCCCACCCTGAGGTCTGCGACATGGTGCACCGATGGCTCGAGGCGCTGTTCGGCGCCCGGCTCAGCCGGGAGGGCTGTCTTCGGGAGGGCGATCTGTTCTCCACCTACCGGATCGCGTTCAACGGTCCCAGCGGAGGACGGCCTAGTGTTGCGCGTGATGGGAAGACCCGCGCTACTCCTCTACCACGTACTCAAAAAGCCACATCCCGAGCACGAGGAAGATCACGTCGAACGCCGCGAGGAAGCGGGACGGCCCCGCGAGCGCAGCGGCGGGGGCTCCCTCCAGGGCAATCGTGATCCCCGAGAGGGACACGATGATCACCGGGAGGGCGACCGGGAGCAAGAGGATCGGCAGCAGCACCTCGCGGAGGCGCGTCGTGACCGTCATCGCCCCGAGGAGGGTGCCGGCGGCCGTGAACCCGACTGCCCCGAGCACCAGAGGCGCCGCCAGTTGCCCGGCGCGGCGCCCTACGTCCGCGTTGACGAGCACGGCGACGGCGAGAACGACCACGATCTGCAAGACGAGCACGAGGAGCAGATTGGCGGCGCACTTGCCGAGGAAGAGCGTGCTCCGGCTGACCGGCGTCAGGAGCATCCCCGCGAACGCCTGCCGCTCCTGCTCGAGCGCGTGGGAACGGGCGAGCCCCAGGGTTGCGGCAAACGCGACCGTCACCCACAGCATCGCGGGCGTCGCGGCCGCGGCCGCGTGCGGCGATGAGCCGACCGCGAGGCTCAGGATGACGAGGGCCAGAAACGCCACCAGGCTCATCGAGGTGACGAGCTCGCGGGTCCGGGCCTCGACGACGAGGTCCTTCCAGACAAGCGCCAGGATGACTCTCATGCTCGAGGCTCCACGCCGGCCAGCGTGGCACGGTACCATGCCTCAACATCCTCCTCATTCAGCCCGGCCAGCGCCTGCGCATCGCTGAGCCGCCCACGGGCCAGGACATACGCCCGGTCGGCGACCCGGAGGGCTTCCCCCGGACTGTGGGTCGTCAGGACGACGACGCCGCCGGCCGCGCGAAACGCCCCCAGGAACTCGTACAGGCTCTGCGCGGCCTCCGGATCGAGCCCCGTGAGCGCCTCGTCAAGCAGCAGGACCTGCGGGCGGTGGACGATCGCGCGCGCTAGAGCGGCGCGCTGCTGCATGCCGCGGGAGAGTATGCGCACCGGGTCGTGCCGGCGGCGGATCCCGAGCAAGTCGCACACCGCGTCCGCCCGTGCGTGTCCGTCGGGCAGACCGTAGAGGCAGAGGAAGAACTGTAAGTTTTCGAGGGTGGTCAGGCCTCCATAGAGCATCGGCTCGTGACCGGCGAACCCGATCTTCCTGCGCACCTCGGGAGACGCCCATGGGTCCTCGCCGAAGATTCGCGCGCAGCCGCGCTGGGGCCGCAGTACCGCGGCGAGCACGCGCATGAACGTCGACTTCCCTGCCCCGTTTGGCCCGAGAATCGCGACCCCGCCGCCCGCGGGCACCGTGAGGTCGATGCCGCGAAGCACCCGCTGGTGGGCGAGCGTCCGCCAGACGTTCTCTGCGGCGAGCACTGGGAGCAGGCTCACGGTCGCAGGCGCGGGTCAGGCCGGATGTGGAAACGCCCCAACGAGCGCGGCGACCTCAGCCGGGTCGAAGAGGAAGAACGGATACCCGCGGTACCGGACGACGTCCTCGAGATGCGCCTGGTCTCGCAGCACTGCGAGCTGGCCTTCGAGGCGGGCGATCTCGGGCGCAAGCGATGCGGTGAGGTGCTCGTTCACCTCGCGAATCCGGCGGGTCGCGGCCCGGCGGTCGGGCCCGGGGCGCATCGTCTCGACGGCGCGAATCAGCGCCCACTTCTCGTCGACGAGGCGGCGCTGATCCCCCGAGGGCGCTGAGAGGAACCGGTCGGGGTTGTGGCGGAGACCCATCAGCCGCCGCTCGAGCGCGTGCCGCTCCCCGGAGGCCTGCGCCTCGCCGAGGAGCGGGAGGTGCAGCGTGGCGGTCGCGACCATGTACGCCGGCGGGCGGCACCCGAACACCTGGGCCGCGATCGCATCCGTGAGCCGATCATAACGGCCCCCGCTCACGCCGTGGACAAACAGGTCCCCCAGGCACAGGCGTGCGAAGAGGGTCAGCGTCATCGCCTTGGGGCGCAGCGCCACCCCGGACGCCGCGAGCGCCTCGACGCCGGCGGGGCCGGCCGGCACAGCCGTCACCGGCTCGTTCTCCGCAAAGAGCACGAGGCGGGCCCCATCCCGGGCGGCGAACAGCGCGGACCGCCGGCCGCCGCGCACGATCCAGAACGGCGTCTCGAGACGGCCGCATCCCTGGGTCAGATCGGGGAACGGATTGGCGGCCGACCGCAGGCGGTGCGCGCGGCGGTACGCGTCGAGCCCCGCGTTGTAAATCGAGAGAAGTTCGTCCGGCGCGCGCATCAAGTGGAGCGCGAAGGCGCGAAACTCGGGCGTGTCCGCGAGGCGTGAGACCGGCAGCTCGAGGTATCCGGGAGCGCCGGCGCGGGCCTCATAGCTCCGGCGCAGGCGCGCGAGGAACTCTCCGAGGGTGGGCGCAGCCCGGCGGGCCGCTCCCTCACCGCCCGCAAACGCGCGGACGCGCTCGGTCAGCGCCGGAAGCGGCAGCGTGCTGATGTCCGCCTGGACCTGTGCGATGAACGCCGCCCACGCCTCCGGCGAGGGCGGCGCGGCGGCCTCCAGCGGCACGTCTTGGGGGAGGTCGATGAGCGTCTCTGAGACGCGGGCCAGCTGGTCCCGGAGCACCGGCAGGGGAGCCGTCACAGGCCCGGGCGCATCGGTGTCCACGATCAGGTGCAGGCCCGCCGCGCCGTGCTCGGCGCAGAGCCGGGTCAAGAGGAAGTACTTCACCCACACCCCCGGATGGACGAACACCGGCTGGTGCCCCATCACGATCAGCGGCTGCCCGGGGGCGGGAGCGTCCACGGCCCCCCCTCCCTCCCCGGTGTATGCTGCGGCCAGCCCGAGGGCCCGCACGCGCACCTGCCGCCGAAACTCGGCCAGCGGGACGCCGAGCACGCTAGCGTCTCCCCACGCGGCGCTCCGGCTCGCGGCGAGCAGGTCGGCGGCCCGCTCGGGCGGCGGGGCGATGAGCGTTTCCCCGGAGGACTCCGGGATCGCGTACTCGATCTTCGCGGCGAGCTGGTCTCGGCTCACAGCAGGTCGCCCAAGGCGCGGAGCCCGATCGCTTCTTTGCTCGCGAACGGCTCCCCGTAGGGGCGCCGGATCCGCGAGCCCCAGTACTGGCCGACCCCGCGGATCGTCTCCACGACGCTCAGGTTCCCGCGCTCCTCGTTGAACTGCGAGTGGTAGCACGCCACGGCCTCCAGCTTGCGCTCGATCTGATCCGTGACATCCATGATGAACGCCGGGTCCACGTGCAGGCGGTAGTGGGTGCAGAAAAAGTGGAGGATCCGGCCCGGGTAGTGAGGATCACCCCGCATCTCGGTCCGGGTGAGCTTGGCATAGAACCGCGCCGACTCCGCCAGCCGTTCCGCGGCGACGTGGTCGGGATGCGCGTCCACCCAGTATGGGATGAAGAGGAGGTCGGGCCGTACCTCGCGGATCACCTCCGCGACCGCGATCCGGTTCTCAACGGTGTCCATGAGGTAGCGATTGGGCAGTGGGAGCGTGATCCGGCCCGCCACGCCGAGCACCCGGGCGGCCGCCTCGCTCTCGGTCTGCCGCCGCTCGGGCGACCCCATCGGGGTCGGCTCCCCGTTCGTCAAGTCGAGGAGGGTGATCCGATGCCCCTGCGCGACGAGCGTCGCGATCGTCCCGCCCATCCCGATCTCGGCGTCGTCGGGATGGGCGCCGATCACGAGAAGTTCCGCCATCGGCTCACCTCGCGGTCGATGATCGAAAGATAGTAGGTGCGCCGGGCCGCCGGGTCGTCGAGCCCGCCCCAGAACCGGCGGTCGGGATTCTTGTAGATGCGCGGGACCGGAATCTCGGTCACACCGAGACCGAGCCGGGCGGCCTGGAGCCAGACTTGCAGCGGCAGGCCGTAGCTCCGCTCGTCCAAGCGCATCCGAGCCAGCCCGGAGACCCGGTACGCCTTAAATCCGCACCAGGCGTCCGTCAGGCGGTACCCGGTCAGCTCGTTGATGATCCGCGTCACCTCAGCATTGATCTGCTGCCGATCGGGGGGGGCGGGGTCCTGCATCCCCGGCGCGTCAGGATGGTAGCGGCTCCCCGACACGATGTCAAATCGCGCGGCCGCGTCCAGGAACCGCGGAATCATCCGCGGCTCGTGCTGCAGGTCGCAGTCGATCGTCACCGCCACCTCGAACTCGCGGTCGACCGCGTACCGGAACCCATCGATCAGCGACTGGCCGTAGCCCTCGTTCTGGGCGTGGGTGATGACCTCGATCCCTCCGATGCCGCTCAGGATCGCCGCCGAGCCGTCGGTCGAACCGTCGTTGATGATGAGAATCCGCGCGTCGGTGTGGCGCTTCACTTCCGCCACGACCTGCGCCAGCGTCTCCTCTTCATTGTAGAGGGGCATGACGACCAGGGCCTGCATGCATCGCTCCGTCCCATGGGCCTACGGGCGGTGATTGGCTACTTCGTGGACAACGCCTGACGGTCCCGGTCTATGCCCCTGGAACGGCAGCCTCCTTACCCACGGCCGAGCCGGTTGGCAGCCTGGCGGGCGAAGTATGTGAGGATCAGATCCGCGCCGGCGCGGCGAATCGCGAGCAGGACCTCCAGCATCGCCTGCTCCTCGTCGAGCCACCCGCGAGCGGCGGCGGCCTTGAGCATCGCGTACTCCCCGCTCACGTGGTACGCCGCGGTGGGGCAGCCGAACGTGGCCTTGACCCGGGCGAGGACATCCAGATACGGCAGCGCCGGCTTCACCATGATGATGTCGGCGCCCTCGTCGAGATCGAGCCGCGCTTCGCGCAGCGCCTCGTCTCCGTTGGCCGGGTCGAGCTGATACGCGCGGCGGTCCCCAAACCGGGGAGCCGACTCGGCCGCGTGCCGGAACGGCTCGAAGAACGCCGACGCGAACTTGGCCGCGTAGGCCAGGATCCCCACGTCCTGGTGCCCGTGCGCGTCGAGCGCGTGACGAACCACCCCAACCTGCCCGTCCATCATCCCGGAGGGCCCGATCAGGTCCGCGCCGGCCTCGGCATAGGAGCAGGCGATCCGGGCGTACGCCTCGAGCGTCGCATCGTTGTCCACCTCCGTGCCGCGCAGGACGCCGCAGTGGCCGTGCGATGTGTACTCGCACAGACAGAGGTCGGGGATCAGGGCGAGCCGGTCTCCCGTCTCCGCCCGGATCAACCGGAGCGCCTGCTGCACGATCCCGTCCGGATCCCACGCCGGCGAGCCCCCCTCGTCCTTCCGGGCGGGAATCCCGAACACGAGGACGGCCGGGACGCCGAGCTCGACGAGCTGCCCACACTCTTCGACGAGGCTGCCGAGCGTGTGCTGGAACTGCCCCGGCATAGCCTCGAGCGGAACCGGGCGGACGAGCCCCTCTTTGATGAACAGCGGCGCGATCAGGTCCGATGGGCGCACGTCGGTCTCGCGCACCATCGCGCGCAGCCGATCGGTGCGCCGGAGCCGCCGCAATCGCAAGTGGGGAAATGCCATCCGCCTACCCTCCTCGTGCCGGTGATCCGAGCGCCGATCGGAGTGCAGCGACCAGACCCGGGATGGTGTACGTGTCGGCGACCACAGCGACCTCGAGGCCGGCTTCGCGCGCAGTGGCCGCGGTCACCGGACCGATGCAGGCGACGAGGGCCCCGCGAAGCGACCGGGCCGCTTCCGAACCGAGGAGGGCCAGAAAGTTGCGCACGGTCGACGAACTCGTGAACGTCACCGCATCCACGGGCCCGTCGAGGAGGCGCTGCCGGATCTCGGGCGGATGCTCCTGTTCCAGTTGGGTCCGGTAGACCGGGACGACGTCCACGATCGCCCCACGCGCCCGAAGCCCGTCCGGCAGAACGCTGCGGGCCTCCGCCGCCCGCGGGATCAGCACCCGCGCACCATGGAGGCTCTCGCGCGCGAATGCCGCAACGAGCGCCTCCGCCCGAAACTCGTCGGGCGCGAGCTCCGCCTCAAATCCCCGGGCTCGGAGCGCACCCGCGGTGCCCGGACCGATCGCCGCGAGCCGGGGCGCGCGCAGCGCTTCCGGACTGCATCCCAGGACGCGGATCCGGTCGATGAATGCCGCGACACCGGTCCCGCTGGTGAACACCACCCAGCGATACTCGCCGAGATGGGCAATCGCCCGATCCGCCGGCGCGTAGTCGTGCGGGGCCGTCGTGCGGATCGTCGGGAAGTCGATCACCTCCGCTCCCTCGACCTCGAGCAACTCGCGAAGTTCCCGCGCCTGCGCGCGGGCGCGCGTGACCACGATCCGCCGTCCTGCGAGCGCCGGGGTCCGGCGGGCCGCCGTGCTCACGGCGCCTTGATCCGGCCGGCCGGCCGGGAGAGCGGGCGGGCGATGACTGGATCCCGCGCGGCGTCCGTTCCAGAGGAAACGCGCGGCGCCCGTGCTGCCAGGAGGTGCCCGGCGTGCGCCAGGAGGTAGTCCGCGACCGAGAGGCCCAGCCACTCCGCCGCGCCGAGCGGGGCGCCGGCGCGGTGGCGCTCGACGGCAGCGCCGTCCTCCTGTGCCACGAGCCCTTCGAGGTTCACGCGCGTCCCGTCCACGGCGGCGAGGGCGGCGGCAGGCGCCCGGCAGCCGCTTCCCAATCGGGCGACGAATGCCCGCTCGGCGACCACGGCTTCTCGGGTCGCCGCATCGTCGAGGGGCCGCAGCAGTTCGATGAGCTCCCGGTCGCCCTTCCGGACCTCCACGGCCAGGGCGCCCTGAGCCGGCGCCGGGAGCATGACCTCCGGTGGCAGCCATTCGGTCACCTGGTCCTCCCACCCCATCCGCACGAGGCCGGCGCCGGCGAGGCACAGCGCATCAAACTCTCCGCGCGCGAGTTTGGCAAGCCGGGTGTCGATATTGCCCCGGACCGGCACCGCGATCAGATCCGGCCGGTGATGCCGCAACTGGGCGCTGCGCCGCACGCTGCTGGTCGCGATCCGGGCGCCTCGCGGCAGCGCATCGAGGCGCAGGCCGCCGCGGGCCACGAGCACGTCCCGAGGCTCCGTTCGCCGGAGAATGGCGGCGAGACACAGGTCAGGGTGCAGCGTCGTCGGCAGATCCTTGGCGCTGTGGACGGCCAGGTCGCACCGGCCGTCGACCAGCGCAGCCTCGAGCTCTTTGGCGAAGAACCCGGTCCCCTCCAGGCGCTCAAGCGGCACGTCCGGGGCCCGGTCTCCCGCGGTGTGGATGACGACGACGTCCAGGGCGATGTCCGGGGCGGTGCGCCGGAGCGCGTCGGTGACGAGATCCGTCTGGCGAAGACTGAGCCGGCTCCCCCTTGTGCCGAGACGCAGACTCATGCGGGGCATCACGCGACGCTGATCGGTGCTCACGCTGGTTCGTGACTCCTCTCCGGACGCTCCTGTTCGTAGGCTTCCATCATCGCCTGGAGGACCTCACCGAGAAATGCGTCGGCGTCGCGCATCGACCGGATCTGACCGGACGCCCCGAGCGGGGGCGCGGCGAGCAGGTCCGTCACCATCATCTTGAAGTGGACGAACACCTCCGTGGACTGGGCCGGGGTCAACCCCCAGCGCGCGACCTCCCGTCCCAAGCCGGCGCCGAGGCGCCGCCCCTCTGCCAGCCGCTGGGGGCGGCCGGCCTCGTGCTCGAGGTAGCCGGTGAGCGCCTCCATCAACTGCATGCACTCGTGCCGTGCGCGCGCGACGGCGCCCTCCCCCAGCCGCGCGAACCACGGCCGGGTCGCGATCCACTCCCTGGGAGACGTGCGGGCGTGTGGATCGGCGAGCCGTTCCGACGCCTGAGGGGTCTTCTCCATGAGGGCCCGGAGATCGGCGGCGCTAAAGCGCCGATGGCCCCCCGGGGTGCGAAACACCCGGACCTTGCCGGAGTCCGCCCAGGTCCGCAGCGTCGTCTCATCGACGCCCAGTACCCTCGCGGCCTCTCCGAGGGTCAGCCACTCGGATTCCGCGCCTCCGCGAACGACGGGGGTGCCCACAAACCCTGGGAATTCTAGGCGAAGATGGGGAATCCTTGCGCCGGACAGCACCCCGCGCCCGGGGCGGATAATCCGGGCCCCGGTGCGATCGCTAACCTGGGACGGCGGTCAGCCTCAGCGGCGGCCTTTTGTCCGCTTGGAGGAGGCGCGAGCGGATTTGCGGGACGGACGCTTTCGAGCGGGCGCCGCCGTGCGCTTGGCCGTACGCTTGACTGCGCGCCGACGCGAGGCGGTCCTGCTCCGGCCGGAGGCCGCCTTGGCCGCGCCGGAGCGTGCGCCGGACAGCCGCGCTCCCGCGCCGTTGGCCCGAATCGGCGCCGCCGCGCTCAGGAATGCGGACTCGTCGTGCCACGCCCATTCGTGGTTGACGGTACACCGCAGGAGCATCGCACCGGCCGGCCGGACGGACATTTCATGCACTCCCCCACACGCTACACACCGATACTGCCACGTCGCCATGGCGCGCCCCCCTTAGAGTAGTTTCGTGCCGTTGATCTGAAGCTTGAACTCGCACCCGAGCACCTTCGCCGCCCGGCGGCACATCACCATCCGGGGGAGAAAGATCTCGAAGTACTCCATCACGTGCGACAACTTCGTGTCGATCGTCAGCTCGAGCGTGACCGTGTGCGCCCGCTCGTCCACGCGGAGGAACGAGTGCTCCACCGCGAAGTTCACCCGGTCGTGAATGTCGAACGTGGTCGGCTCCGGGTTGCGCACCCGGGTCCGGTGGACGTCCGACTTGTCCGAGATGATCAGGGCTGCGCACACCTCGCTGACCGGATCTCCGGACAACTCCTCATGGTTACCGATCGCGCCCATCACGACGGCCATGTTCACCGGCTCCATCCCCAGGCGCCCGAGGATCCGGCACGCGAGCAGCGCCCCCGTGTGCTCGTGATTGACCCGCCCCACCAGGTTGCCGATATCGTGCAGGTAGCCGGCGACCGTGGCGAGCTGGACCGCCCCCTCGCTCCGCCCCAAGCGCCGAAGGACGTTCGCGGCAATACTGGCGACCAGGTTGGCGTGCCGGAAGCCGTGTTCAGTATATCCGATCGCGCCGGTGTACTCGTCGGCCTTGGCGATATAGGCGTCGACTTCCGGATCGCGCTTGAGCTCCTCCAGGCTGACGGCCCGGCCGGGAAGATTCGAAGCGACGGATCCGCCCCCGTCGCGTGCGTCGGCCATGGGACAGTCCGCCGCGGGCCGGCTATGCGCCGGGCCCTCCCTTGTTCACCACCGATTGCACCGCGGTCCGGTCCGCCCGGACCCGGACGTTTTGCGCGAGCTCGAGCTGGAGCACGTTATCTTTGATCTCGATAACCACCCCGTACAGGCCGCCCCGGGTCAGGACGCGATCCCCTTTCTTGAGGCGGCCCAGCATCTCCCGGTACCGCTTCTGCTGTATCTGCTGCGGCCGGAACAGCATGAAGTACATCACGACGAAGATTCCGATCCATAGGACGAGGGGCGCAGCCTGCTGAGCGTTCACCGACAGCCTCCGGGGCTGATATCGTTCAGACTGTTCTGCGATCCCGGAGCGATTCCCTCCACTTTGTGCTTCGGCGGAGGGACCGCTACCAGGCGCTCTGGTAGCGGTCCAGCATCGCACGGCTCCACGGCCCAAACCGATCATCGAGGATCGCCGCCCGCGCCGCCGCACCGAGCCGCGCCATGAACGCGAGGTTGTGGAGGCTCACGAGGCGGGGCCCGAGCATCTCCCTCGCCTTGAACAAATGACGCAGATACGCGCGCGTGTACCCCCGGCACGCCGGACACGGACAGCCTTCCTCGAGCGGGGTGAAATCCTCCGTGTGTGCGGCCAGGCGGAGGTTCAGCCGGCCGCTTGGGGTGAGCGCGATCCCCGTCCGGCCGACGCGGGTCGGCAGCACGCAGTCAAACATATCCACGCCTCGCCGGACGCCTTCGACCACGCTCGGCGGCACCCCAACTCCCATGAGGTACCGCGGGCGGATCGCGGGGAGCCGCTCGGTCACGGCGGCCGCAAGATCGTAGGTGAGTGTCCGCGGCTCGCCCACCGAGAGGCCGCCGATCGCGTACCCGGGAAAATCAAGCGCCGCCATCTCCTCCGCCGCCCGCACGCGAAGGTCCGCCTCGAACGCGCCTTGCACGATGCCGAACAGCGTCTGGTCCTCCCGCCGCTGGGCGGCCCGGGCACGCCCGGCCCACAGCGATGTTCGGCGAAGTCCCTCCTCCGCGGCGTCCCGAGCCGCTGGAAACCCGAGACACACGTCGAGCGGCATGATGATGTCGGCCCCGAGCTGCTCCTCGATCTCAATCACGCCCTCGGGGGTCAGGTGCACCTCCCGTCCCTCGATCGGCGAGCGGAACAGCACGCCGTCGTCCGAGACCTGCCGCAGATGGGCCAGGCTGAACACCTGGTACCCTCCGCTGTCGGTGAGGAGCGGCCCGTCCCAGTGCATGAACCGGTGGAGGCCGCCGCCGCGCGCGATCAGCCCGGCGCCTGGGCGGAGCATGAGATGAAAGGTGTTGGCCAGCACAATCTGCGCCCCGGCGCCGTGGACCTCTTCCGGCGTCAGCGCCCGGATCGTCCCGTGCGTTCCGACCGGCATGAACGCGGGCGTCTCGACCGTCCCGTGGGGTGTGTGCAGAAGCCCCGCCCGCGCGCCGGTCTCGCGGTCAACATGCACCAGCTCGAAGCGGATTGCCACGAGTCGACTATAACATACCCGGCCGCGCGACCCGCCGAGCACCACGGGCGGGTGGCGCTTGAGGTCCCGGCGCCGGTTCTGTAGAATGCTCGCAGACGAACGATGCGTGAGGGGACGGCGATGGCTGACGAGAAGCCCACAGCGCCCAACGACACACCGGCATCACCGGCGCCGCCCGGGGCGCCGGCCGGCGAGGTGAGCCGCGAGGAGAAGATCGCCGCGGCAAAGGCCAAGGCGGAAGCCATCAAAGCCCAACGCGCGACCGGCGGCGCACCGGCTCCGGTGGGGGCGGGCCCGCAACCGGGCGGACCCGCACCGGCGGCGCCCGGCGCCGCCGCAGCAGGCCGGCCTGCCCCGGCAGCCGCGCAGCGTTCATGGGCCACGTCGGAAAACCCCGGCGGCCAGCCCGCAACGCCCCCACAGAACCCCAAGATCGAGGCGCTCGGCACCATTACTCAAAGTGTCGAGCTCCGGTGCCAGACGAGCGAGGACCAGAACGTCCGGAAGCTCCTGGGAGGGCTCGGAGCGTACCGGAACCCGCTCCGCGGCGTGTGGCAGCTCGACTACCGGTACTACACGGAGGCCGTCAAGCGGCTCACAGCCGCCGGCTACCAGATCGACGGCAAGGATTACCTGGGCCGGCCATTGGACAAGTGGACGCCCGAGGACCGGGGCTGGACCCGGCTCGTGCCCGGCTAGAGAATCAACATCGCATCCCCGAAACTGTAGAATCGGTACGCCTGCCGGATCGCCTCCTCGTAGGCTGCGAGGACGCGCTCGCGGCCCGCGAACGCGCTGACCAGCATCAGGAGCGTGGTGCGCGGGAGGTGGAAGTTGGTGATCAGCGCATCCGTGGCGCGGAATCGGAATCCCGGCGTGATGAACAGCGCCGTCCATCCGCTCCCCGCGCGCACGGTCCCGTCGTCGCCGGCCGCCGATTCGAGGGTGCGGACACCCGTCGTCCCCACGACGACAATCCGCCCGCCCCGCTCGCGCGCATCGTTGATCGTCCGCGAGGCCTCTGGACCGACCTCGTACCACTCCTCCTCCATCCGGTGCCCGGTGATGTCCTCCGTCTCCACGGCGCGGAACGTCCCGATGCCGACGTGCAGGGTGAGCCGCGCGATCGCGGCCCCCCGCCGGCGCATGGCCTCGAGGAGCGGTGGCGTGAAATGCAGGCCGGCCGTTGGCGCGGCGATCGCCCCTTCCCGCTCCGCGTACACCGTCTGGTAGTCGTCCGGGTTGTCGAGGCGGCGGTCGATGTAGGGGGGAACCGGCAGTTCCCCGATCTGCTCCAAGATTGGCCGGAGATCGCCGTGGTGCTCGAGTGTGATCGTCCGGATCCCGGAGGCGGTGGGCGGGCCCGCCGTCCCTTCCAGAACGCCGGGCGCGAAGACCAGACGCGCTCCCTCACGGACCCTCCCGCCGGGGCGCATCAGCGCCTCCCACCGCCCGTCCGCCACCGGGCGCAGAAGCAGGACTTCCACTTCCCCACCGGTCGCCCGGCGCGCCCGCAGGCGCGCGGGCAATACCTTCGTGTTGTTGAGAACGAGGACGTCTCGGGCCCTGAGATACTCGGGGAGATCGCGGAACGCCCGGTGTTCCATGACGCCCGTCTCGCGGGAGAGCACAAGGAGCCGCGCGCTGTCGCGGGGCCGGGCCGGGTGTTGGGCGATCAGGTGGCGGGGAAGCGTGTAGTCGAAATCAGAGAGCCTCATCCGGCGGATGGATACTGCTTCATCAGTACCGCTGCTCGATCGTCACGCCGGCATAGTAGTATTTCAGGATCTGCTCACACGTGAACCCCTGCTGCGCCATCGCCCGCGCGCCCCACTGGTCGAGGCCGACGCCGTGCCCGGAGCCCCGTCCGACAAACTCGACATCGGCGCCCCGGCGAACGGCCGTGAACATCGTGCTGCGGACGGTCCCGGCGCCGACGAGGAGGCGGAAGCGGTTCGCGCTGATCTCCTCCGCCCGGCCGTCCTCCCCCAGGAGCCGGACCGTGATCGCGCGGCCCCATGCCGTGGTGCGGGCCGGCTCGATCCGATCGAGCGCCGGCACGTCTACGCCGCCCCGGCGCAGGGCGGCCTCGATCGCGGCGAGCGGGACCACGGCGTTCCAGGTCGCGCCGGGCGCGCTGAGGCCGTACGGGTCAGGCACGCCCCGCAGGTACGGGTACACGGTCCCCCACACGCTCTCACTATCCTCGGTGTGTCCCCCGGAGTTGGAGTGATAGGCGGCGAAGATCGGACGCCCGTCATACGTGACGAGCAAGCCCCGCGTCGCGTCCACCGCCGCATTCCCCGCCGGGTCCTCCCCGGCCATCCCGAGGTAGACCTGGGCGTCGGTGGTCGCGGGCAGATCGTACCCCCCGGCGGCCGCGGCCGCATGCGGCGCGGACAGGCGCTCGACCGCCAGCGTCCGGGCGGCGATGGCCTGCGCCTTCACCGCCTCCGGCGGCCAGTGCGGATCGATCTCGCCCTTGATGACGCCGTACAGGTACGCCTGAAGCTCGAGGTCGTTCACCGCCGTCAGCCGGCCCGCCGCGGTGCGGCGAAGCTCGATCACCCCGCGGTACGCCCGGCCCTCCACTTTCAGAAACCCGGTCTGCGGGATCAACCGCACGATCGGGCCGAAGCTGGTGCCGGCGAGATCGAGGCCGCTAGAGCCGGGCAGCACGGTCCACTCGCCGCTCGGGAGCGTGACCGGGCTCCCCCCGGCTGTATCTGTGGCCGTGACCGCGGTGTCGGCGGCGATGTGGAGGACCGGCTGCTCGACCACGATACCGACCCGCACGTTGACCGGCTCGACCGCCCGCGCGGGACGGGGCGCGGGCACGCCCACGCCCGCGAGCGCGAGCCCAAGGATCCCGCAGACCACCGATCTCAGCCTGCCCGCGCGAGGCGTCCGCATCAGCGCCGCGCGAAGAACAGGTTCAAGAGGATCGTCAGGATGAGGCTGAGGACGAGGCTCCCGACGAGCGGCACGTACAGCGTGAATCCTCTGCGCTGGACGTACACGTCCCCGGGGAGCCGGGGCATCCCGCCCAGGAGCATGACGAGCCCGCCCATGATCACGAGGAGGACACCCAACGTCAGCAGGAACCGGCCGAGTTGCGGCATGCTCACGAGAACAGCATCCCCTGACCGCGCCCGCCCCGGTCC
>Ga0207416_1001029_pt1 | contig 40297 bp, 40 predicted proteins | sample PaiPotPPM11metaG_FD_184107 | JGI IMG/M metagenome (GOLD analysis project Ga0207416, IMG submission 184107) | Iron sulfur acid spring bacterial and archeal communities from Banff, Canada, to study Microbial Dark Matter (Phase II) - Paint Pots PPM... ...
GCCTCGTCGTCCCCCTCGCGCCACGCGACCACGAACGGCCGCCCCCGTCCTGCCATCGCACTCCCCTCCCGATCCGCCCCAATTATACGGCAAGATCAGGAGGGATCGGTATCAGGCATTGCGCTATGACTCCCTATCGCACCCGGTACCAGTCGTGCCTGAATCTCAAGGCATGCCTTCACGACGTCACAGGCACTTTGGGTCTTGGCTTCGTGAGAGCTTCGAGTTCGCTACGTCGGTAATAAGTCCTCCGATCGCCGACGACCTTGAGAGGAATCAATTCCCCACGCCGCCTATATCGGTAGATCGTGGATGGTGCAATCCCAAACTCGGCCTGAATACGTCCGAGCGGGACCAGGTCGTCGCGATCGTTCCTGTCGCCCACTGGGAGAGTGCTCCTCACACCCATAATAAGGAAAAACCATGTCAACGTCAATCAAATCATGCCGAATTCGTTCGATTTCAATCGTCCGCGGCAATTGGCCAGCGTCGCGAGCGGGCTTGAAACCGTAAGTGATGTCGAGCGGCCGGACCCCAGGGCAGCCGACGACGGTGCCATCACGAGCCGGGCAGGGAGGGGCGCAACTTTCGGGCTGCGTCTCGTTCGATGAGCGCCGCGACCAACGGCGGCGCCACGCGGAAGGTCGTCTGCTGGAGCAGGGCAAGCACGACAGGCAGTTCGATGAGCCCCAGCTCTGCCGCGCGGTCAAGCACGCCAAGCGTGCCGACCACGGTCAAGCCACGCCTTCGAGCGACCCTCACGCCATCGCGCTCGTCCATCAGCAGGAGGTCGGCGCCCTGTGCCTCTGCCAGAGCGATGGCCTCCCGCTCTCCTTCGTCCAAGTGTAGGAGGGACGGATCGCCTTCGATCGGGCCACCAGCAACCTCCAGCCAGGCGGGTCGAAGGGCGAGCCAGTCGCGGACACGGTTCGGCGTCGCCGGGCGAGTGAGCTCGACGATAACGGCCGGGGGCGCCAAGACGCGCGTGAAGAGACGCGGCAGCACAACCTCCGCGCCGACCAGGACGAGATAGTTCAGCGGGGTGGTGTTGGAGACGACGACCACTCAGGGCTGCAGCCGGCGCAAGGCCTCGTGATCCCGATCCAGATCGTCCAGGGTGTACTCCAGCCATACGCCGTGCTGCTTGAGGAAGCCGTCCACCTCGGCACGGGTCTGGTAGCCGAGCAGACGGCGAACCTGGGCCTGCGTGAGCGTACCGGTGCGGTAGCCCTCCAACGCCAACGCTTCCAGCGCGGTCCGTGGCAAGTCGCGTCCGCTCGCCGCCAGACCCGCGGCGACATCGTCCGGCACTTCCAGCGTGATGCGCACGACTTACATCCCTTCGCCTCGTGTGGTGTTCGTCAGGAGTATTGTCACCCCTTCACCGGCATTCGTCCAGCGGCGCATCAGCCTCAGGCCGCTGTTCGCTCGCCAAGCGGACAAAAGCGTCGAACTTGCGCCGGAAGTCCGCCTCGTCGACGCGCACCGACTCGGCCTCCAGCCGCGGAATGATCTCCTCGAAAGCATCGACGAGGCTGTCCAGTCGCAGCCGCCCGGCGGCGAGCAGGGCAAGTACGTCGTCAATGTCCTGGTTTGAGCCCCGCTCGATCTTGGCCAGCGCCGTGGAGACCGGGTCGAAGAGGAACACTTCCAGGTCTCCGTAGCGGCCCACGAGGGACTTCGATACTCCCAGCCGCGTGGCAGGGGGATGAAATCGCCCGGCCCTGCCGGTTCGACACTGATGTCCATGTCTCGGACGACGCGCGCCAGCGCACTGGTGAAAGCCTGCTGATCCCCCGGCCCAAGCTCGACGGTATAGTCGATGTCCACCGTCTGGGCGCGGAAGCCACCCAGCACCATTTGCGTGCCGCCGACCAGGTACAGCCGGCCGCTCCCATGAAAGGCGCGCCCGAGTCGTTGTAGGAACTCCTGCAGTCGAGCGAAGGTGACTGGCGCCCGCGCCATCAGTCGCTCCGGGGCCGCGCTTCGATTCGCAACTCTCGCAGGACGTGCTCCACGACATCCCCCCAGCCGCGCTCGTAGGCGAACGGAAACGGCTGGCCGGCCCGCAGCAGGTCCGCGACCGCGGCCAGGCAGGGACGGCCATAGTCTTCCTCTGGCGAAGGCACGCCGAACTCGCGAACAAGCTCCGAGGCGTCGATGGCCGGCTGGCCGGGCAGATATATGTCTAGCACGAAGCGCCACATCCGGCGCAGGGCTGCTGCTGCCAGCACACTCGCCTGCAAGACCAATCGCGCTCGGTCGTCGGGAGCAAGCCGCTCGTCCGCCGAAACGGCAGCGGGGGCGCGTTCGGGATGCCGGAAGAGCAGCGCCACGAGGGCGTTCTGAAGACGGCCTTGCGAGGCCCGCGCCAGATCGAGCGCCAGTGTATCGAATGGCGCGTCGGCCGGCGAGGAGTAGGGTGAGCGGCGGCCATCCCAGGCGCTGCCACCGGTGAGGTAGTGCAGATCGTAGACGGCGAGCCGATCGACGATATCGTCCCACCGCGGGTCGACCGGAGGAACGGCGATCTGAACGCTGTCTGCCGTGCCGTCCATCGCCGAACCTTCATCCACGATCTATGCACCACGGCCGCGGCCCGGTGTGCTCGCACATCGGGCAATTGCCGGACCAGCGCCAGTACACCGGCAGTCCCCTGCGCAGGGCCATGTCCTGTTAGCCCGCCCGCTCGCGGGCGGGCGTCTGCCGGGAGCGCGCTGCTCATAGTGTACTCTTGGCGTCGCGACCGTCGTGGTCGACGGCACAGCACTCGTCGGAGGCAATTGCATCGTGAAGCTTGGGTATCACCTGGCGCCCTGGGTGCGGGACGGCAATCAGGCGAACTTCCATCGGGCGCTGGACGAGATCGCCCTGACGGGCTGGGATGGCCTGGAGTTCTCGGGGAACTGGATCGCCGATACGTATGGGCGGCGGCCGGGCGAGCTGCGGCAATTGCTGGCCATGCACGACCTGGAGCTGTCCTCCAGCTATTTTCGGCCCTCCTACCGGCGGGAGCGGCGCGAGCAGGATATCGAGCTCACGCGGCGGGTAGTCGGCGCGACGGCCGAGGCCGGGGGCACGATCCTGCTGATCGACGGCGGCGACCAGAGACCGGAAGGCAACACGGAAGACGACTACCAGCGCGTGGCCGAGGTCGCCAACCTCGTCGGCTCGATGGCGAAGCAGGCCGGGCTGAAGTGCTGCTGGCACCAACACTGGGGCACGATGTTCGAGTGGGCGGCGCCCTTCGACCGGCTGATGGCGCTGACCGATCCGGATCTGGTGCGATTCTGCCCGGACTCCGCCCAGCTCATGCTGGGCGACTTCGACGTGCTGGCGACGTTCCAGAAGTACGCCAAGCGCATTGGTTTCATCCACTTCAAGGACCTGGACGTCAATCACCCCTGGGATGTCACCGGCGCGCACGGCGGGCCGACGACGTGGAGCGATACCGGCGCCTATCGCGTCGACTCCAAATGGCGCTTCGTCGAGCTGGGGCGTGGCCGCGTCGACTTCCCGGCGCTGCTGGCGGTCGTGCGCGAGGCCGGCTACGACGGCTGGATCGTGGACGACTTCGATTACAGCGCCTACCCGGCACGGGAGGGGTCGATTGCGCTGCTGCGCTACCTGCGGCACAGCCTTGGCATCACCGGCCGCCGCGGCAACGCCGGCTGGGCCGGGTGAAGGGAGCACTGCCATGCCCTATGTCAACGCCAGGGTGGCGCGCGGTGTCATGAGCGAGCAGGAGCGGACGCGGCTGATCGAGCGCCTCACCGACGTGGTGGTGGAGGTGTTCGCCCGCGGAAACGAGTCGTTCCGGCCGAATGTCTGGGTGGTCGTGGACGAGGTCGAGCCGGGCCAGTGGGGCGTGGGGGGCGAGACGGTCGACCTAGCCACGGTTCGGCGCAACACCGGCCGGGAGTAGTCGGATGGACACCACCGTCTTCTCTTCCGACCGGACCGAGGCTGACCGGCGGCCCCTGCCGAGTACGAGCCGCGATTTCCCAAGTGGGTGACTCCAATACAGCGGGGCGGATTATGAGGTGCAGCATCAACGACTGTGTGGGCGAATATGAGCCTCGGGAGGTCATTCATACCGTGCGGCGTGACAGCCACATCCTGGTGATTGATCACGTGCCGGCAGAGGTCTGTGACGTCTGCGGCGATGTCTTGTTCACTCCCGAGACGGTACGACGGATCGAAGCACTTCGACACGGCTCAGACAGACCATCGGGGACGGTCCCCCTCTATGAGTTCGCGGCGACGGCAGGTACCTGATGGCGCGTTTGTACGGTCCACGCGCAATGCCTTCGACGGTTTCCGGGCAGGTAACGTTGCTCCACTAGCCGCCCAATTGTCCGATCCCCGCCGCGACGCGGACAAAGCTGTCGCCGAGGAAGTCCATGCGCTCGAAGCGCACGGTGCGCCAGGCATCGGGGTCGCAGACGTCCTGATAGCGGTCCCAGAGTCGCTGCAGCTCGGCGTCCTCGCGCTTGACGCGCGCGGGGAAGCTCCGGCTGGCCGCTTCGTCGGCATACACCTGGACCTCGGCGCAGGCGCCGTCGGCGGCGGGGCCGAAGACAAGGTTCAGGAGCACCTCCGGGGCGCGCAGGCGCTCGGCGCGGAGCGTGCCTTGCACAATCGCCTCGTGCTCTGCCCGTTTGTCGGCACGGATCTTCCAGAAGAAGATGGCGCCGTATACGCCTGCTTCCCCAATCCTGTCGCTCGTTGACACGGGACGACGCCCGTGCGTAGTATCGGGATCGTGCGGCGACTGGTCAAACGGGTGCGGTCGCTGATGCGGCGCCGGCCACTGCGATCGGCACGCACCGGCCAACCTGGCCGAAGGACGGCGGGATGGGAGCCACGATGGACGTGCTCATCACGGGCGGAACCGGCAACCTTGCCCGCCATTGCCTCACCGAGCTCTGCGAGCACGGCCATCGGGTCACCCTGTTCGATCGCTACCGGCCGGAGGAGGCGGCGCGGCCGTGGTCGACCGATGTGCCGGTCGTGGTCGGCGACCTGACGTCGGCCGAGGACTGCCGCCGAGCGGTGGAAACGGCCAAAGCGGAGGCGATCGTCCATCTCGGCGCGGTTGCCTACCCGAGCAAATCGGGGAGCGCCCGCCGCTCAGCCGCGGCGGCCGGCCAGCACGCGGTGGCGACCGACGCCACCTTTCGGGTCAATACGCTGGGCACGTATTTCCTGCTGGACGCTGCCCGCCAGGCCGGCACGCGCGGTGGCGTTTGCTTCCACAGCCTCGGTGCTGCTGGAGACCAAGGCGATCCGGAGCTGGCTCACGACGCTGCCGATCGACGAGCACCAGGAGCTCCGTCCGACGAACAGCTATAGCATGTCGAAATACCTGAACGAGGAGACGCTGCGGCTGTTCAGCCGCGACTGCGGGATCCGCTGGGTGGCGCTGCGGATGATCGGCGTGTACATGCCGCACCACGACGCCCGCTGGGATTGGAATCCGCGCTTCCCCGAGCCGGCAGCCCCGCCGGGACCAACCGGCTTCGACGTCTGGGAATACCTCGACGCCCGCGACGCCGCCACGGCGTACCGGCTGGCGATCGGGTCGCGGAACCCGGCTGTGACCGGTCCGATGTACCTGGCGACGGACCGCACCTGTCCCGAGGAACACCGGACGCTAATCCGGCAGCACTATCCCGAGCTCGCCGACCGGGCCGACGATATGGGTCCCGACGATCTGATCCTCTCCATCCGCCGCGCCCGCGAGCTGCTCGGCTACGTCCCGCGGCACTCCTGGCGCGGCCCAGGGGCCGGGCAGCAGGTGCGCTGAACAGGGGCTTAGGCGTCTCCCTTCGCCGTTGGGCTACCAATGGCCGTATCCGGGGAGGGCGCGGCGATCGGGCCTGCCGATGCGCCGGCTCGGTCAGGCGCTCGATAGGTCTCCGGCGCGAACCGTGCGAAGAGACCAGCGACCGTCACGACGAGCACCGCGGTGACCGCAAGCGCGACGTCAGCGCCCCAACGGTCCGTGATCACCCCGAGCAGCAGCGGTCCGAGGACGTAGCCGAGGTCGGACAAGGTGCGGTAGGCGCTCATGGCGGCGGCGTTCATGCCGGGCGGCGCCATGTCGGCCGCGTAGGCTCCGGGGGCGTCGCTGCCGATGCCCAGCGCCACGGCCCACACGGCGCAGGCGAGCAGGTACCAGACGTAGGAGGGGGCCAGGGCGAAGAGGACAAGCGACGCCCCGGTGACGGTCAGGGCCGGCACGATCACCGCCTTGCGGCCAAAGCGGTCGACCATCGCTCCGGAGGGATAGGCCAACAGGAAACCGGCCACACTGACCAGGCTGAGCCCGATGCCGATCCGGTCCGGCGATAACGATAGCCGCTCCTTGGCCAGCACGGGGATGACGTTGAAGAGGGCGCCGGTACGCGCAAAGGCGGTGCTGAAGCTGACCAGGCTGACCAGCGCGAAGCCGGTGCGACCGGCCAGCAGCCGCACCTGCTTGACGAAGGGGGGCACGGCCTGCGCTGCGAGCAGAGCGCCGGCAACGCCTCCCCTCCAGCCGCGCGTCTCGGGCACTTGCAGCCAGGCGACCGCGCCGACGCCTAGGGCCAGCGCGGCGAAGACCTTGAAGGGTGTCGACAGGCCGAAGCGCTCGGCCAGCACGCCGCCGGGAAGGGCGCCGAGGCCGACAGCGAAGGCGAACACGCCGAAGTAGATCGCCATGATCCGCCCGCGCCGCTCCGGCGTGCTGATGTCGGCCAGGACGACTTGAGCAGCGGTCAGCACCACGGCCGCGCCGGCGCCCGCCACGAAGCGCGCCGCCAAGAAGGGGAGATAAGTGGCGGCCAGGCTACAGAGCAGGTTGCCCGCGCTGGTGATGATGGCGCCGGCAACCAGCGCGCCGCGACGTCCGATATGGTCGGCCAGATTCCCGGCCGGCATAGCCAGCAGCACGCGCGCCAGGCCATAGATGGCAATGGTCAGCCCGATCGCCGCCTGCGACACGCCGAAGCTGTTGGCGTAGAGCGGCACGACGGGGACGATGGAGCCGAAGCCGAGCTGGTTGACGGTGATGAGGACACACATCCAGACCAGGACGCGGTTGGCGCGGTACCAGCCCAGCGGCCCCGTCACCTGCATGGCTGGTCTCCCATTCGCCGCGAGGACTTGCTATTGGTGGCGCCGCCATGGCGGCTCCGTCGCCTGCCGTTTCAAGCTGCTACCCTGTTGGAGATGGTAGAGACGGATTGAGGAAGAGGCAATCGGTGGGACAACTGGAAACGAGGACGCTGGGCCGCACGGGCATCACGGTGACCCGGCTCGGCTTTGGGGCGATGGAGGTGCGCGGACCGCGCATCTGGGGCGGGCGGCCGGTGGCGGACGAGGAAGCGCAGGCGATCCTCACGGCCGTGCTCGACGCGGGCGTCACGTTCGTCGATACATCGAACGACTACGGCTTGAGCGAGCGGTACATTGGCCGCTACCTCGCGGACCGTCGTGGCGGCTACTCGCTGGCGACCAAGTGTGGTTGCAGCATGGTCCCGGCGGGCGACCACGACGAGACGCCGCACACCTGGACGCGCGATCACCTGCTCTGGAACATCGACGATAGCCTGGCGAAGCTGCACACCGACTACGTCGACTTGCTGCAATTGCACAACGCGACCGTGGAGCAGGTGGAGCAGAATAAGCTGGTCGAGGTGTTGCAAGAGATCAAGGCGGCGGGCAAGGCGCGCTTCATCGGCGCCAGCACGGTGGCGCCGCATCTCGCGACCTTCATCTCCTGGGGCGTCTTCGACAGCTTCCAGATCCCCTACTCCGCGCTGGAGCGCCAGCATGAGCTGCTGATCCAGCGCGCGCACGATGCCGGCGCCGGCACGATCATCCGCGGGGGCGTGGCCAAAGGAGAGCCGGGCGCCGGCCTGGGAAACCGCGATCGCTGGGCACGCTGGGAGCGCGCCCAGCTGGACGAGCTGCTGGGGCCGGGGGAGAGCCGCACGCAGTGGCTGCTGCGCTTCATCCTGAGTCATCCCGGTATCGACACGACGATCGTCGGCACCAAGAATCCCGAGCACTTGCAGGAAAACGTGAGCGCGGCGCAAGCGGGACCGCTGCCGGCGGGCGTCTACGCCGAAGCCAAGCGCCGCCTGGACGCCGCGGGCGAGCGGCCGCTGAGGGCGTAGTGGTTCGTCCGATAAGAACGGGTGACCTCCCCGTTGTCATCCTGAGCGGAGCGAAGGATCACTGGCAGCGCAGACCAGACGCCTGACGGTCCCGCGCGGCGCGGACGGGCGTGCCAGTGATCCTTCGCTCCGCTCAGGATGACCGAGGAAAGACCATCTGGACTTGCCGGTGGCGCCGGTTCGCCTCATCGAGCGCCGCCAGGCCCAATGCAGCAAGGCCGTGGCTCCAAGGTGCGGCGGGTGGACGCGCTGTGCAGCACCAGGTGCGTCGCCGGGTCGACTTGCAGGGCAAAATCGAACTGGTGGACCAGCCCCAGCGTCGCCTGGGCCTGCACGACCGCGCCATACATCACGCGGTGAGTTGCCGCGTCGGTAGTCGGCCCATCCGTGATCACCGGGTCGGCGGTCAGGCTGAACTGCCGGTAGTCGTTCCAGCCGTCCATCTGCGCCTGGCTCATCGCCGGCGCCGCGACGCGGCTGTAGCGCGCGGCGTCATTGGTGAAGAGGGCGGTCAGGTAGCTCTTGACGTTGGCGTCCATCGGCTGCGCGGGGGCGGTCGCCGCCGGGCGCGCCGGACCGCAGCCGAGCAGCAAGCAGCAGGCCAGAACGGCGATATACCAACGCATACTGGCGTCTCCGGCCTACCCGCGGTGTGGTTCACCGCACCTATCTTAGCGTGAGACACGAGCCGTGACCCATCCTGTGTCACGTGCAAAGTGACGTGTTACAATACGTCCATGAAAATAAAGCGAACGTACAATCTCTCTGCAGCCACGGTGGCAGCAGTGCGCGCGCTGGTGGAGCAGTACCACGTGGCGCCCAGTCAGGACGCGCTGGTGGAGATGGCGCTCACCGATTTTCGCATGGCGCGGCTCCACGCGGAAGAGGCGCGACAGTTTGCCGAGGCCGCCGCTGACCCCGCCGTTGCCGCCGAGCTCAATCTGTTGGAGCGGGAGTTTGCCGGCGCCGACCGCGAGACCTGGCCGGAGTGAGGAACCGGGAGCTGCGTTGGGCCGTGGTCCTGCTCCGGCTCGACCCTGTTGAAGGGCACGAGCAAGCCGGTCAGCGGCCAGCGGTGGTGGTGTCGTACGAGCCGTTCCACCATCTTGGACTTTTGACGGTGGCTCCGATCACCTCCGCACGCACCGAGCCTCGGCTGCCCGGTGACGTTGTTATCCCTGCCGGAGAGGCCGGTCTCGCCCGCGCCGGCGTGATCATCTGTAGCCAGGTCCGCACGGTGTCGGTCCTACGAATCATCGCTGAGCGGATCGGCGCCAGTGGTGGTCTGCGCTACGTCCGCGACCCCACCATCCGCGCCTCGGTGCGGCAGGCGCTGGCGCATCATCTTGCCCTGGATGTGCGGCCGGTAGTGGACGGCGCCGAAGGCAGCGCAAGATTTCGCGAGGATACCTGAGCCAAGCGCCGCCCTGAAAACGGCGCTACAGGCTCAACCCATTCCGGCTGGCGGACGGCCGCGTGCGAGAGCTCTGGCAGGAAGCCGACCGGCTGGGGCTGATGCAGCAGCTCGGCGCGATAGCGCCCGATGCCAATTCGTCCTAAGCACGGGTGACGTCGCTGGTATGCTTGCGTTATGCAACGTCTACACCGCCGGAAGCTCGGACACCTCACCCTCGCGGTGGCGGGGGCATTGGTTGGGTTTCGACCTCCGCCGGCCGGCGCGGCCGCGCTTCTTGGCCCAAGACAGAGCGACAGCGTCCCGTTACGGTATGTCCTGCCGCTGGACAACAATCCGACGGCCGATAATGTGTGGGCCCACCTGGCGCCGTCAACCGACTCGGACATCGTGGCCTACATTCCCTACGGCACGCCGGTGGGCGTGCTGCGCCAGGCCTCCGGCGAGCAGCTCGATTTCGGCGACGGGATCTGGTGGGAGGTGCGCCTCCCCTACGGCGCCGGCTGGGTCTACTCGGCGCTGCTCGGCGACACGCCGAGGGGGGCGCCCGCCCCGCCGCTGCCGCCGCCCGTACCGGAGCCACCGTACGCGCCTGATCCCGTTGGACCGGGCCGCTCGATCGTCGTCGACCGGGACGCCCAGTTCTTGTGGGCCTACGATGGGACGAAACCTGTCCTGAGTGTGGGCTGCAGCACCGGCGGCGCCAGCCTCCCGACGCCGATAGGCGAGTTCGCGGTCACCGGGCACTTCCATCCGCACCTGTTCCTCTCGCTGTGGAAAGAGGGTTCGCCCTACTATTACGCGCCGACGGAGGCCACTTTCGCGCTGCGCTTCCTGGGCGCCGATTTCTACCTGCACGACGCCCCCTGGCGGCACGTGTTCGGCCCGGACAGTCAGGGGGGCGAGGGGATGCCCGGCGACGACACGACCGGCTCGCACGGCTGCGTCAACCTGCCCTACCCGGCGGCGCGCTTCCTGTACAACTGGGCGGCGGACGGCACACCAGTGCGGGTGGTTGGTTTGCCGGACAGCTCCAAGCTCGCCGCACTTCCCCCGCCCATGTTTCCGGTCACCTCCCCGCTGCCGAAACCATCCCTCACGTCCGGACCTGCGTCGGTGCAGTCCTGAGCCGCGATTGCCCGGCGGGCGAATCGAGAGGGGCTGATGGCGCTCTGGAGCGATCTCGTCACCGCCGTCCACGGCGATCCGTTCTGGGAGGACTATCTCGTTGGGACGGCCGAACGCGCCCCTATCGAGTTCGCCGTTCACCTCGGCGTCTACGTGGAACCATTTCTTGGCTACTTGCTGGAGGGGAGAAAGACGATGGAGTCGCGGTTCTCCAGGCGGCGAGTGGCGCCGTACCGGCAGGTCCAAGCTGGCGACGTCTTGTTGCTGAAACGGAGCGGCGGGCCAATTACGGGCCTCTGTCGGATTGCGGAGGCATGGTTCTATCACCTTGATCGAATATCGTTGAGCGAGATACGAACACAGTACGCCGCTGCCCTCTGCGCGCAGGACCCGACATTCTGGGAAACACGACGGTCGGCATCGTTCGCAACCTTGATGCGGGTCGATCAGGTCCGTTCGATAGAGCCTTTGAGCTATGCAAAACGCGACCGGCGCTGCTGGGTTGTACTTGGGACTGCTCCTGGGTCGGCATGGTCGGCAGGGCCTCCGCAGGGTACGATTCAGCGACCACGGGGGGCCGGACAGCGCATGTACGCGGCGCCGGAAGAGGCAAGCGTCGTCCGACCAACTGGCTTCGCCATAGGAGATGACTGACTTGCTCTGGTCAAGAGCGGGATCGCCCTTTGCGGCGCTGGCGCCGATATGCTGACGCGGCTGAAGGTCTCCGGCTTCAAGAACCTCGGCGACATCGACGTGTCCTTCGGGCCATTCACCTGTATCGCTGGAGCAAACGGCGCGGGGAAGTCGAATCTGTTGGACGCGCTTCGCTTCCTTGCCGCGCTGGCGGACCGGACGCTCCTGGACGCCGCGCTGAACGTTCGGGGAAAGGGCCGCCAAGCAGAGGACGTTGCTTCCCTCTTTCAGCGCATCGGCAGCCACCGGACCGATCGCCTGTCCTTCGACGCCGAAATGCTGGTCCCGGCATTTGGGATGGGAGACATGGCTGAGAAGGTGACGGCGAGCGCCACCTTACTCCGGTATCGCCTGGAACTCGGCTTGCGCGACGACGACTCGGCGCTGCGTGGCCCATTGGAGTTGGTCGAGGAGACGCTGATATCCATTCCCGTCTCTGATGCGAACGATGGTCTCCCATTTCCGAGAGTGTCGCCGCAATGGCGGCGCTCCGCATTGCACGGCGAGGGGACGTCACACGCGTTCATTACCACCGAGGGCATGGGCGCGGCGCGCATGGTGACGTTGCACGGCGAACCGGGCAGGCAGGGGCCGGCCAGGGCGAATTCTGCCGCCCCACTGCCCCGCACAGTCCTCTCGGCGACAAGTGCCGGCGACAGCCCGACGACCTTTCTGGCCAGAACCGAACTGCGATCCTGGCTGCTTCTTCAGTTGGAGCCGTCGGCGTTGCGCGAGCCGGACGAGATCTGGGGAGGGAGGAGCCTCGGTCCGGACGGATCGCACCTGCCGGGGGCGCTGTACTCCCTCGCGCAACACGCCACGTTGGGCGTATCGGGCAGGCGCGCGCGGCACGCCGCGGAAGAGCGGGTATACGCGGAGGTCGCCGGCCGTCTTCGCGAGCTTGTCGACGACGTGAGCACGGCATCCGTCGTCCGAGACCAGGAGCGCGGCTTACTGACCCTCTACGTCACGGACCGCGACGGAGCGCGCCATCCGGCGCGATCGCTGTCCGATGGCAGCCTGCGCTCCCTGGCCCTCGCGGTGCTGAGTCTGGGCCCGGCGCCGCCTTCATGGTATGGCTACACCTTACTGGGACTGGAGGAGCCGGAGAACGGCGTCTCGCCCGACCGAATCCCAGCGCTCATTCGGCTGCTGCGAGGCATCGCGACCGACGTCGGCCTGCCGGCAGGCCTGGACAACCCGTTGCGGCAGGTTATCGTCACCACCCACTCGCCGGCGGTGGTGACGCAGGTACCGGATGACAGCCTGCTCATCGCCGACCGTGTCGTGCTCCTGATCAACGAAGGGAATGGTCAGGGCGCGCGCTTTTCCGCCCTACCAGGAACCTGGGGCCAGCATGTGCCTGGCGCTGCCAAGCCCGCTCCGCTGGGGGCACTGCTGACCTATCTCAACCCGGTCCCAAGGACGGGTGATGCCGAAGCCGATGGCAGCGGCCTGAGCGGCGCCACGCCGTCCGGCAGCAAACACGAGCGGCGCGTCGTCGACCGAGAGGACTTGCGGCGGCTGGGCGCGGCTCCGCGTCGCGGGGAGTGAGCGACCTTCGCTACACCCTCCTGTCGGATGGCAGCTCTGACCGAGCCCTGCTGCCCATCCTCACCTGGCTGCTGGGCCAGTGCGGCATGCGGGGGACGATCATCCCAACGTGGGCTGACCTGGGTCTGCTGGCTCTCCCGCCGAAGGGGCTGACTGCGCGGATTGAGGTGAGCCTTCAGCTCTACCCCTGCAGCCTGCTCTTCGTGCATCGTGACGCCGAGTCCGTATCCCGCGAATCACGCGTTGCGGAGATCGAACGTGCGGCGCGGTCACTTCCTCCGGCCGTCTTGGCGCTGCCGACCGTGGCGGTGGCGCCAGTGCGGATGACGGAGGCCTGGCTCTTGTTCGACGAGCATGCAATCCGGACGGCCGCCGAGAACCCACGGGGACGGCAACGAATAGCCCTCCCTCCGGTTAGTCGCCTCGAGCGGGAATTCGATCCCAAGGCCACGTTGCACGCGGCGCTGCGCAACGCCAGCGGACGTCGTGGGCGGCGCCTGCAACAGTTTTCCGCGGAGGCGTCGGCACAAAGCCTCTCCACCCTGGTCACTGACTTTTCGCCGCTGCGCGCGCTCCCTGCTTTCGCGTCGCTGGAGCGATATATCGCGGCGGCCGTGACGGCGAACGGCTGGGACTCCGGCTAACACGATTGGACCGAGGCGCCATGGCCCGCTCGCTCGGCTGCCATACACGTACCGGCGCCAAGCGGCGAGCCAGGCAGATCAGGGCAAGCCCTTGGCCAGCGTGTCGTAGACACCGGGGGGATTCGTGACGAGCGGCCGGAGTGGCCTCTCGGTAGCCAAATCGAGGGTGAGATCCGTAGAGCCCGCCTCTGGGCACGATGCGGAGTTCGAGGCGAGCTTCTTTTAGAACGGTGGTACGCCATCGACGACCCCAGGCGACGCTGCAAACGGACGGTACAATCAGGTGCTGATGCACCAGACACTTGCCACCGGATCAAACCTAGCAAGCCATAACCTCCGCTATGATAGATGTTGCTGTCGGCGCAACGCCAAGCCTTACCGAGCACCTGATGGATAAGCACTGCCGACTGACGGACGAGCGGATCGTCGATCTGGGAGACTATACCGAGGCAATGGTATACACCATCTCGGGCGTCGAACTCTTGGACCATGCTGAGTTCATGGAGGAGCTGGCGCTTCGGATAATGTCACGTTACGAGAGCCAGAATTACGGTGACTTCCTGGTGCTCGAAGACGTGACAGTAGAGGCCCCAGAAAGAACCAAACAATTTTACCGCAGGCTATTTACCCAAAACGGCATGCCAACCGCCGACTTTACGACGGAGGCAAGCGAAACGCTCTGCCTATGGATTGAACAGGCACTCTGTCCGACGATCTGTGCGGAGGGGAATCCACCACACAGCGCTGATCCTGCCTGGGACGTTCTCTCCATTTTTCTCGATCGAGGCACGCCGCGGCTTCGCGTGGTCCAGGTGAAGGCGACCCAGCATTCTCTACAGGACAACTGTAACATTGCACTCACCGGGTTTAAGAGAGTCGAGGACGGACACTATGCTCCTCAGCTCCTCGCCAAACTTCGATCCATGCAGAGGTCCGGTCGTCTACCGGACGGGGTATCCGCTCGTGACCTGATGTACGATGGCAGAAAGGCATACAGAATCACGGTCATGCACAATCAGGATCATCAACAACTTAGGATGCTGACGACTTACAACCAAAAAATACCAGGCCACAGAGACAGACGGAGCGCTCACCTAGTATATGTCAACCGGTGGTCTGACTTCTGGAAGGCACTGGCAGGCGCTATATATGCGAAGCTTACTTAACGATCTACGCCAGACACCTACGCCTCTCGCGCTGACATCCCGTGATAAGCTTGTGCGTCAAATCAAACGCGCCCACGTCGCTTTGCTTCAGTCCGCGTTGAGCGTCCACCCGGCCGAGGAACCCAACACGGCAGAAGAGCAAGGGCTGAGGGAGTACGCATTATGGCTCGAAGATGCCGCGCTAGATCGGTTATCCGAGTTGGACAGGGAGATCGAGAGCGCCCTGAACCTGTCGGCTACAATAAACGAATTCGTGGGATCCCTCGGACCCTTCAACAACGCCAATAGCATCTTCCACCCTCCGCTTGCCGACCTTCTCCGAAGCGCGATCTTGGCGTCGCTCACGTCCTACAAGGCTCAGTCCTGCCTCACTGGTCGTCGGGTCCGCGCCCGCCTCGATCAGTGGCAACCGGCGTCCCGGCTGGACCGACTGCATCGCGCCGTATCTCTCACTGTGGCGGACCTTCTCGGACGCGATTATCAGGCGTCCTTCACCATGTCCACCCAGTTGCGTGCGCTGGCGTCTGCGGCCGTTCTAGAGCTTGGCGAGCATGATGCGACTGGCCTCGAGTACGTTGAATTGGATCTTGCCGCGGCAATAGGTATCGCTGCCGGCACAGCAGCCGTAGGCATGCTCGTCGGTGATATGGCGGTAGTACTAAAGGCAAGAGAACTTTTCAGCCAAACTGCCGACAAAGCGCGAAGGGACGGTGACAATCAATGGCATTGGCTCGGCGAACGCCTCCGCGCTGTCACATCCACCATGCATGCGTCGAGCACACACCGTGTTTTGAAAGAGCACGGCATTCCCGACGAGTTTATTCGAGTTCTGGAACGTGATGGCGTCTTTGAACTCTGGAAACCGCAGCTGGACGCAATTCATGCCGGACTTCTCGACCCTACCGATCCACCACACCTCGTCGTAACCCTTCCTCCCGGCGCCGGCAAGACGCTCATCGCCGAGCTCGCCATTGTCTCTGGCCTTCAACGTGACCCCTCGACATTCGCCATGTACATCGCCCCAAGCCGCGCTCTTGTTAATCAAGTAAGCGTCGATCTCAGGGATCGTCTTCGTGCCTGTGGCATCCAGGTCCATACTATCCTCGCGGGTGCCGAGCAAAGCACCCTCTTGGGTGCGGAGCTTGAGCTTCTCTCGCAACATGGGGCCGTCACCGTCACCACTCCCGAAAAACTCGACGCATACTATAGAAACGCACAAAGCATCTTCGATAACTCCTCTGTGATAATCTTTGACGAGGTGCATAAGATCGAGGATTCCACACGTGGTGCCACCATCGAAAGTCTCATAACTAGACTCATCTCGCTACAACCGAAGATACGTCTCGTGCTTCTTAGTGGCGTGCTATCCAATCATGATGAATTGCTCGAGTGGCTCGGACGAGAACGGACGCGCGTTGTCGTTGCGCAGCGCCGGCCGACGCGACAAGTACGGGGCGTGGCCGTCGCGCATGCAATCGAGAGAGGAGCGCCACGCCCCGCAAAGAACGGCCTCCTTCGGCGTGTTAGATTCTCAGGTGGCCTGTCAATGGTCCACGAGAATCAGGACATTGACTATGGCGTAGTCGTTCAGATCCCTTCGATCTTCTCCGGGTTCTACAACGAGCGATTATACGGAAGAGTCTGGCGACGGGATGCCAGTGCTGCGCACTCAACAACTAATGATCATGCTGTGACAATCGCCGAAAGGCTGGCTATTTCTCCGGGAACTACTTTGGTTTTTGTGCAGACGCCAGATTTTGCCGAAAGTTGTTGTCGGAGATTCAGAGGCCACATACCAACCATGCACGCAAGGGGACGCGATCTTCTCTCCAAATTCGTTGCTTCCGAGCTCGGCCGTCAACACGAGCTGGTTGGGCTATGTGGTCGGGGCATAGCCTTCCATCACGCCAAGCTCCCAACAAGCGTGCAAAGGGCTGTCGAACTCGGTCTCGAGCGCGGGTGGGTTCAGGTTGTCTTTGCAACACCGACGCTTCGGGAAGGCCTTAATACCCCGGTCACCAACGTCGTCCTAGCGGGATACTCCTATTGGGACTCTGGCAAAGAGGAGCGCGCGCATATTCGCGAGACTGATTTCGAAAATCTCGCAGGACGGGCAGGGAGACCCCTACGAGAACCGGAGGGCCGAGTCATCTTAGTGCCCGACTCCATGGCGCAAGCTAGCGTCGTCACGGCCGCCAAAAAATACCTGTTGGTCGGTGAAGAGGCACTTCGGGTGCGATCGCAGTTCAGCGAGCTTGGGGAGTGGATAAACAGGAGTGATGACATCTTCCGGATGCCGGAGGACCATCAGTCCACGTTGCTGGGTCTCGTAGCGGCGGGGTTAGACGGAGAGGACAGCCTGCGAGGATTCTTTCAACAGACGTTATGGGCGGTTCAGGATAGCGATGGGGACAAGACACGCGACATCTCAACGAGATGCGCAAAAGTGATAGCGGCAGCAAGAGAGAGCGCTGGTCCAGATCGAGTCGCGGTGGCCTCAAGGACCGGGTTGTCATTGACGTCAGTTCGGCTCCTCTTTGAGAGGCTGTCGCCTGAAACAAACGTATTTCAGACCCCTTCCTCCTTCGACGAGCGTGACCCCGTAGATGTTGTCGTGCCTCTTCTCCTGAACGCTTCCCTGGAGTTGAAGGAGATAAGAAAAGGCTCACTTGCAAAGGACGGACCTCCGGGCATGCATCTCTTGCCAATCAAGCATTGGCTGAGAGGATCCCAATATCAGGTCATCCTCGGGTCAGCAATTGAGACCGGTGCGCTTCCCAGGAGTGCAGACCTCGGCGATGCGGTAAGGTATTGTTCGGACGTGAGTGTATGGCTTTCCTGGTCCTTTGGTGCCTGTTTGACGGTCTTGGAGTCATTAGTCTCGGACATTGACTCTTGGGTCGGTTCATCTCCATTGTTAGTAAGATACGGCGTAACGACTCGTCTTGCTGCATACATGTGTTTACTTGGTGTCGCTGATCGATCGACTGCCCAGACGTTGGCGGATTTCTGTCGTCTTTCTATCCGCGATGAGTCATTTTCCGAGGTACAAAGGTGGATATCAGAGTCTGAGACGATCATTGATGACATATTCCCCGAGAATGACCTGCGCAATGAACTTTTCAGAAGTCAGATGTTCAAACAAAGAAGTCGAGTGCCTCCCTATCTACTCGTGGAAGCAAGGTACTTCACCGTCACTGAGACGGGTGGAGTTCAACAGCTGGCGATTGACCAGGGTGCTCTCGTCATCCGGGACCGCAAAGGTCGTCTAGTTGGCGAGGTGGTCCAACCGCAGTCAGTATTCGACTTCTGTCACGGATCGCTGGACGCGGCAGTCGGGGTTGCGTTGCCTAATGGGGGAAATGGAGCGGCTGGATCGCAGATGGCCATCTTTCGAATCGCGTAGCGCTGAGGACACTGTGAAGATGAACGACCACCACCATAGGCGAAGGGCAGCCTTGCGTGGGACTGCTCTGGGGACGTAAAACGTGCGGTCAAGATCGAATAGGGTGAGGAGCGCCGCTGTTAGCACAGCGACCACCGCCTCCAAACGCTTGTTCCTCGTGCTCGCGCGTCAGCTAGCGGTCCGGCAGGCGGCAAAGCTCTGCATCGATGGCATCGTCCAGCTCGCGGAGACCCATCGTGTCAACCTCCTCGCGCCAGGCGGGCCGCTCACCCTGGAGCACGAGGATCTCAACCGGCCGATGTGGTCGCGCCATCTGGCCACGTTCCAACGCTAGGCGCGCCGCGGCGCCATCGGCCGTCAGATGAACGACAACCGCCTTACCGTTCCCTGACCTACCGTTCATTGACAGCAGGCGCTTCTGGGCCAGGCCGGCAATCACGGACCGGACCTGGCTGGGTGCGAGGCGCGTCGCGGCGGCAAGCTCGGGCAGTGTCGCCTCTTGACCTTCTCCAATGGAGGAGAGCAAGCCGGCTTCGTCCCGCGTGAGAACGTACTGGACCATGGCCTGCTCCGTAATCTGATACTTCGCTTATGGCATCATCGGCTTTGCCCAAAAAGACTGCCAATCACCCGACTATTTGGGCAACCTGCCGACAACGCATCGACGGGCCAACCCTTTTTAGGTAGTGGATCCGTATCAACCGCATGGCCAAGGTCACGCACGTCACCCACGTTCGTCTGGCCACCCTTGACTGACATTGTCACCTGCTTCGTTTTGCCGCTCGCTCCCTCTCCGGGAAAGAACTATCGCCGGTCAAGGCTAGCTTTTTGACTTGAGCAACCGCCCCTGCTGTCAGTCCAAGTAGCCAAGCGAGAGACAACGACTTGGCATTCGACTGAGACATGGCTATGATGCATTTCTCGTGACCGTCAGGCAAAGGTCGGTTACACTAACCCTTTTGGGTAGGTTGTGTTGGCGCGACGGCAACTGTACCTTGACCAACGGCAATGGGGCACGCAGACAGTGGGGGCCGAAGCCACATGCCGACGCTTGCTATTCCGCCGCCGTACAGACCTGGAGTCAAGAAACTCGCTGCTCTAAGCAAGGAGGCAGCCAAAGAACTCGAAGATGCGCTCCAGAGCGAGCAACCTGTTCTGGAAGAGGGCGGACTCGCGGGCCATGTGGCTGCCAATCTAGCAACGATTAAAACCGAGGACACCAGGGCGATCGTCGATGCTTTGGTAGCCCTCAGTTCCGCGCGCGATTTGTTGTCTCTCCCTGCAAGTCAGATCGCAGATGGGGTCGCAACGTCAAATGACCTGGACCTTACCCCGGATGAACAGGCTAGGCTGCGTAGCGTCTTACCTAGCTTGCTCGATACGCCGTCAGTGCTGGTAACCGGCAGAGCTCTCGGCGTTCTGACTGAGCAGGCACGGATTTATAGGGAAGCTCGTATAGTAACCGACATCCGTCCAGTATTTCCGAACGGCCCTGAGAAAGGGGCTGTGGCCGCAGGAATTGTTCATTCGTTGAGGATCGCCTATCAGGAGAAAGGACGCTTCGAAGAGTTCTTTATAGCTCTCTATCCCGAAGACGTTGCCAGCCTCCGTCTGATTCTTGACCGGGCGGACAATAAAGTGGCTGCCTTAAAGGAGCTTATCGACAAGACCGGACTAATATATCTAGAACTGAAGAATAAAGAGAAGTGATCGAATATCGTAAAGACCGCATTGACGTAACCAATTCAGATTCAGTTGATCGTGTGGAAGCAGCCCGTCCGCTCGGTTGGTCGCAGGCCCGCCCCACGGATCGGGAAACAATACTTGAGACATCAGCATCACGCGTGGTGAGGGGGGCAAGTTCAAGTAATGCCGGGGGGACCGGGCAACTTGATGATCCCAGCACTCGCCGAGTTCTACGTTATTTGAGCCAAGCGCATGTCGCCACTGCATTTCAGATTGCACCAGCTGTGAAACTCGATCTTGATACCGCCGACCGTATTCTTCACAACATGGAACGAGCTGGACTCGCCGGCCGCTCCGGCAAAGATGCCGGTCCGTACACATCGGTCTTCTACCTGACCGCAGATGGAATTAAAGCAGCTCGCGGAAGCGAATGGGGACACGACCGGTCAGACAGAGGCACTAGCTGGTGGCGGGTATTCTTTGGAAGCGGGGGCAGTCAATCTGGGACGTAGACTGAACGTGCTGCCGGGTGAAAGTGTTTGCCGATCCGCAGTCCAACGCGCTACTAATCGCGACTGTAGTCGTGTTCGTTATGTTTTTCGATCTCATAGACCTGCGCCCACAGATCGGTTCCTTTCGCTTCGTATTTTCCATGGACTATTTGATCTACCTGGGCATCCGAGCCCTTCTCTCCTTCGTCTCAGCACTGGTGATCGTCACAACGCAGCCACCGCACCCTCCCATCTTGGTTGGGCTCGTGGCTGCGCTATCTGGTATTTTGGTCCTTCAAAACTTTACGCTAAACATCGCCGGTGGCAGCGTCGTAGATGTGACCACGCTCCTGACAGGCTACAAAGCCAGAATGAGTTCCGACGCTGCAAAGCACATGGCTGACAAACTTGATGCCGAAACAATCAGGCTCGCGGAGGAACTAGTAGCCTGCGCGCCTAATACGGCAGCATTGCGTGAGAGTTACGAGACCGTGGTCTATAACTCGATGATGGCTTCCGGTGTTCAGGACCCGGTCGCGCAAGCGAAGGGGGCGCTGGCATTGATTGATCAGCAGGTTGAGTCCAGATCGCGCGCACGATACTTTGCGGTCGCCATCACGCGCGCCAACCGCCGCTATGCGCGAGAACTCCTTCAAAGGTGGTGGGATGCCCGGTCGCTTTCCGCGCCGGCCCCGTAAACTGACCTACAACGCTTTTTGGGGCAACCCGCCGACCTTGTGGGCAGAGAGCACTTTCTAGGCAAAGCCTGGCATCACCCATGCGCGTGCTTTGGCGGCGCTGGTGTTAGTCTACCCCAGGCTCCGGCAGCAGTGAAACTGCGAGCGCCTGAAGTGGAACAAAATACTCTGTGCCTCCTTGGTCACGGTGTTAGGCACAGCTTCCTTGGCCCCTGAGGACTGAAGGCTAGAATAGGCCAAGCGGTACACCGCACATCGGCCAGCGTGGCCCTACCAGGAAGAAACGAGGAAGTGGCGAGCTACCACGGCCGCCTTGAGTTGACCTGGACCAACAAGGATCTCTGCCTCCTCGCCCAGGACGACGGCAGCTACGAGTGGCTATCGCCGTCCGACTACCGCGTGGCCGAGGTCCGCTTGCTCAATGACGTTGGTCAGGTCGGCGACATTGTTCCGGGCGACGAACGGGCGTGCGACAACCTACTCATCCGCGGCGACGCGCTGCATGCGCTGACCAGCCTGGTCCGGCTGCCGGAGTTCGAGCGCGAGTACGCCGGCAAGGTCAAGCTCATCTACATCGACCCGCCCTTCAATACGCAGCAATCCTTCCTGCAGTACGACGATGCGCTAGAGCACTCGGTCTGGCTGACGATGATGCGGGATCGCCTGGTCCAGGCCAAGACGCTGCTCGCGCCGGACGGCTCCATCTGGGTGCATTGCGATGATAGCGAGATGGCGTATCTGCGCGTGATGATGGACGAGTTGTTTGGTCGGGAGAACTTCGTCGGCAACATCATCTGGGAGAAACTTGGAACACGCGAAAACCGCACCGACATCTCGACATCCCATGACTACATCATCATCTTCGCGGTGGCACGCAGCGCCTGGAAACGAAACTTGCTCGCCTTTGGCGACGAGCAGCTCGCGCGCTACGAGAACCCCGATGACGACCAGCGTGGCCCTTGGGCAAGCCTCCCGATGCACGCGAAAGCCGGACCCGGCCGGCGCAAGGAGCAGTTCTACACCGTCGCTCTCCCCTCAGGCAAAGAGGTGGATCCTCCGCCGGGCCGCTGCTGGCTTTATACCAAAGGGCGCTTCGAGGAACTCGTCAAGGATAAGCGGATCTGGTTTGGCCCCGCAGGCGACAATGTTCCCCGCGTCAAGACGTTTCTTCACGAGGTTACTCGCGGCTTGGTGCCGAAGACGCTGTGGCTTGAGGCCGAGGTCGGTGACACGGCCGCGGCAAAAGGTGAGGTGCTAGCTCTCCTGCCTGCCGTCCCACCATTTGCAACGCCCAAGCCGGAGACTCTTCTCCAGCGCATCATCCACATTGCGACCAATCCCGGCGACGTTGTGCTGGATTACTTTCTCGGTTCCGGCACGACGGCGGCGGTGGCGCACAAGATGGGGCGGCGCTGGGTCGGCATCGAGCGGAGCGCCGATACGGTCGGGACCTACGCTGTGCCCCGGCTGACAAAGGTAGTGGATGGCGCGGATAGCGGCGGCGTGACGTCACTGGTGGCGTGGGAAGGGGGCGGCGGCTTCCGCGTCCTTGAGGTGGGGCCATCCATGTTCAGCGAGGAGGGCGGACAGGTCTTCCTGAGCGAGTGGGCGACCAATGGCAAGCTGGCCGAGGGGACGGCGGCGCAGTTGCGCTTCGATTATGTCTATGAGCCGCCGTTCTGCGGGCGGCGCGGGCGCTCGCGCCTGGCGGTGGTCGATGGGCTGGTCAATGAGGACGTGGTTCGCTTGCTCCTCAGGGCGCTGGCGGAGGATGAGCAGCTCGTCGTCTGCGGCATCGCCGTCGACCCGGCCGCTCGCGAGGCGTTGCGCGCGCAGCGACCGGGGTCCACCGTGCGCAAGATTCCCCAGTCCATGCCCCAGGACTACCGGCAGACCACGCGCTGGGCGCGGCCGGAGCCCCGCGAGGCGTCCGCTGACGGCAGCGTCGCTCCGATCGCTGAGGTGGTGCGGGCGTGACGATCGCCGAGCTATCCTCCGCCCCCGTCGACCTGGACCGGATTGCGGCCATCGCCGCTCGCCTCGACCTGCGCCAGCCGAACAAGGAGGCGCTGGAGAGCATCGTCTTCGAGATCGCCCAGCACTACGAGGTCGACCGCGAGCCGCCGCCCTTCGAGGCGGTGGTGGACAGCGCCACCGGCGTCGGCAAGACGTATATCCTGGCTGCCGCCATCGAGTACCTGGCCGCTGAGGGGGTGAGCAACTTCGCCGTGATCACGCCGGGCCGCACCATCCTGGACAAGACGGTCGCGAACTTCACGCCCGGCCACCCCAAGAGCCTGCTCGGCGGCATGGAGGTCCGGCCGGTCGTCATTACCAGCGAGAACTTCGCCACCGCCGCCATGCGCGCGGCGATGGATGATCCGGCGCAGGTGAAGCTGTATGTCTTCACCGTCCAGGCGCTGATCAGGCCGGAGTCCAAGGCGGCGCGCAAGACGCACAAGTTCCAGGAGGGGCTGGGCGAAGCCTTCTACGCCCACCTGCAGGGCTGCGCCGACCTCACCGTCTTCGCCGACGAGCACCACACCTACTACGGTCCGGCCTTCTCCGCGGCCATCCGTGACCTGCGCCCGCGCGTGCTGATCGGCCTCACGGCCACGCCGCACAAGAAAACGCCGCCCGACCAGATCATCTACCGCTATCCGCTCGCCGCCGCCATCGCCGACCGGCTGGTGAAGACGCCCGTCCTGGTGGGCCGCAAGGACGACCGCTCCGACCCGCGCACCAAGCTCCTGGACGGGATACGGCTGCTGGAGCTGAAGGAGCAGGCCATTTCCCGCTGGTGTCAGGAGACGGGCGCGACGCCAGTGGCGCCGATGCTGCTGGTCGTCGCCCCCAGCATCGCCGAAGCCAAGGAGATAGAGGGGATCGTCACCGATCCATCGTTCGCCGGTGGCCGCTACGCCGGCAAGGTGCTCACAGTCCACTCGGAGCAGCCCGATGAGGCGCTGGCCCAGCTCGACCGGCTGGAGGAGCCGTCCAGCCCCTACCGCGTCGTCGTCTCGGTCGGCATGCTCAAGGAGGGGTGGGACGTCAAGAACGTCTACGTCGTCGCCTCGCTGCGCGCCTCCGTCTCCGACATCCTCACCGAGCAGACGCTCGGGAGGGGTCTGCGGCTGCCCTTCGGCCGCTACACCGGCATCGAGATCCTCGACACGCTGGAGGTGCTGGGCCACGAGCGCTACGAGGACCTGCTGCGCAAGGCCGGGGTGCTGAACGAGCAGTTCATCGACTTGCGGACGCGGGCCGTGTTGCGCCGCGACGCGCTGGGCCGGCTGGTCTCCAGCACGGAGACGACACCGGTGGATGCGCCGATCGTCATCATTGGCGGGCAGACCTCCTTCGACGACCTGCCGGTTGGCCCGGCGCCGGAGGTCAAGCCCGAACCGACCGGGCACGCCTTGATCCAGAGCGTCGAGGAGTACACGCAGCGCGCGGAAGCGGAAATGCGGCAGCTCCAGGTCGAGCTGCTTCCGCGACCAGACCTGCCCGCGCTGCGCATCCCCCAGCTCAAGATGACGGCAGTCAAGAACGAGTTCTCGCTGGCCGACATCACCGACCTGGATCCCTTCCGCAAGCTGGGCGAGAGCATCGCCGCTGACCCCTCCGGAGCGCTGCGCCGGGTGACGCTGAGCGCCCGGATCGTGCGGCGGCAGGACGGGATGCGCCAGGTGGAGCTCGTGACGGCGCGGGCGCTGGATCGGGTCGACTCGCCGGCGACGCTCTTCCCGCTGGAGGAGCTGCGCCAACAGTTGATCGATCAGGTCCTGGCCGCGCCCGTCGTCCCGGCGCGGGCGAACCAGCGCCGGCCGTCCGCCGAGATTGTCGAGGCCTTCCTGCGCGGCCTCGGCCCGCACGCCGAGCGCATCCTGAGCGGCTACCTGGACCGCGCGGCGGCCGGCCTGATCCAGCGCATCACCGAGGAGCAGCGCAAGCTGGCCACAAGGCCCTCCTTCGGCGAGGTGGTCGAGCTCACCACCTTCGCCGCCCGACGCGTCGCCCGCCTGGAGACCAGCCGGGATCGTTTCTCTGCCTTCACCAAGGGTACCGGCTACGAGGGCTATCAGAAATCGCTCTACGCCCAGGACTGGTTCGACTCCTCGACGGAGCGCGACGTGGCCAATCTGCTGGAGGATGAGGAGGCCATCGTCCTGTGGGTCCGCCTGCAGCTTGGCGACCTGCCCATCCTCTGGACCGGGGCGCGCGAGTACAACCCCGACTTCATCGCCGTGGACCGCGACGACACGCACTGGCTGATCGAGGTGAAGATGGACAAGGAAATGGACAGCGGCGATGTCCAGGGCAAGCGGGAGGCCGCCCGTCGCTGGGCCAACTACGTGAGCGCGGACGAGGAGGTTCGGGCGACCTGGCGCTACCTGCTCGTCTCCGAGAGCGACGTCAAGGCCGCCAAGGGCTTCTGGGATGTGCTGACGCGGATGGGCGGGCAATGATGGGGGCGTCAGCCCGAGGGCCGCTCTATTCCTCTTTGGTAAGCCGGGCGAGCTGCTGGCGGAGCGCCTCCAGCTCGCGCTCCTGGCGGGCGAGCGCCTCCGCGTATGCCTGCTCTCTGCGCGCCATCTCCCGGTCCCGAGCGGCGAGCTCCTGGGTGACCTCGCCCATACGTAGTTGCCGTTGTCCTGAGGGGGCGTACACCGTCACGCGCACGCCCTCCATGGCGAACGCCGCCGCGAGCGCCTGGCTGGGCCTCCTCCAGGGCGACGTGCTGCTGATCTACCATCGCTGCTTGCCTCCCGTGTGCTCGGTCCTAGTGTAGGGCCTCCAACGATGGAGTTCCGCGGGTCAGGCCAAGAATGCCGCCAAGCGATCGGCGACGAGGTCGGGCGATTCGACGGCGAGCCAGTGGCCGCCATCGGGGAAGTGCTCGACTTGCTGGGCGCCGAACCGTTCGGCGTAGTGAGGCGCGATGTAGGGGTCGCGGTCGCCCCAGAGCACCAGCGTGGGCACGCGGGCGGTGAGCGCGTGGAGGCGCTCCTCCCAGGGGGCAAAGTCGCGGAAGTCGGTTGTTCGATAGAGGCGCAGGACCATACGCCGCACCGAGGGCTTGGCAAAGGAGAGCGCGTAGACCTTCCGAAGGTGCGCGTCCGATAGCCCCGGGGCATTCTTGCGCATGCTGCTCAGGAAGATGGACTCCCGCATAACGGCCATGGCGAGGTCGCCGACGACGGGCGTGCGCAACATCCGAGCGTCGCGGTGCCAGGGATAATCGGGGAAGAAGCTCACGCCGCCGGTGATGGCGAGCCGCCGCACCCGGTCGGGATGGGTGACGGCCCAGGCCAGCCCGTAGGTACCGCCGAAGTCGGTCATCACCAGGTTCAATGGCTCGGCGATGCCAAGCGCGGCGACCAGCCCATCTACGAAGCGGGCCATGCCATCCAGCGAGCAGTCGAAGTCGGCCGGCGCGGTAGAGCGCCCCATGCCGGGCAGGTCCGGCGCGAGGCAACGGAAGCGCGCCACCAGGCGCGCGATGACGCCATCCCACATATCGGCGGAATCGGGCACGCCGTGCAGGAGGAGCACGGTTGGGCCAGCGCCCCGATCGACGAGATGGACGTTGACGCCCTGAACGGTTATCGGCACGCGGCGCTTCTCCTGTTCAACGGTCTGCACTCGACCACATGGTACCGCTTGGTGAGGACGAGCGGGAACGCCGCCAGATAGCGGCGCGCCTTAGTCAGGTGGCAGGCGCTGCCTGCTCGTCGCTGGGCAGCGGCACCGCCGGGCGGCTCGTTCCGGCTTGAGGCGGTCCGGCCAGTGCCGTCCAGTCGACGCGATGGCCGCCGGCCTCGAAGAGGTGCATGGCGTCGTTGTAGCACATGAGACGCCAGCGACCGTCGCTCGCCTCACCTGTCTCACGCTGCCAGTGGGTGATCGAGGTGTTGCGCGGCGAGAGCCGGGCGGAAGACGGCGCCAAGGTTGGCATCTGGAAGAAGGTGAGGAAGGAGCACACGACGATCCCGCCGTGGCAGACGACGACGATCGTCCTATCGGCATGTGCTCGGGCAAGCCGCTGAAGGGCGCTTGCGGCACGCACGGTGAACTGTGCCCACGATTCCCCGCCCGGCGAGAGCGGGCGGAAGGGGTCCGACTCGGTCGCGGACAGGCGATAGCGCGCCTCCGCCTCCGCGTCGGGCATCCCGTCGGCCTCGCCGGGACGCAGCTCCTGCACCTCGTCGTCCCACGTGATCGGCTGGCCGAAGGCGGAAGCGAGGATCTCGGCGGTCCGGCGCGCCCGCGGCATGGTGCTGGCGACCAGGACGTCGGCGGCGATCTCGCCGGTGGCTGCTAGCCGGTCGCGCAGACGCTCCGCTTGTGCCACGCCCAGCGGCGTCAAGCCGCCGTCGCCGCGCATTCCGCCGACGATGCGCTCGGCTTGGGGCCTGGACTCGCCGTGCCGGATGAGGTAGAGATTGGTGGCTCCCTGCTCGATTGGCTCCATTTTGGCCCCCATCGTCCGCACGCTTGCACCTGCCCAGCGCGGAAGATACCACGGAGGACAAGCGGAGAGCATAGTCGCCCGGACAAGCGGCGCGTCCAACGTATCGGAGCCCGCTGTCAGGCTTTCCAACATGGGTGTCGGGGGCGGTTACGATGGATCGACGGGACGCCGCGTGGCGCGACGGCGAGCCGGACCGCGCTGCTGCAGGGTTGGAGTGTTTGCCGGCCCGCGGTGACGGAACGGCAGTGGACATGCGTTTGCGGAGCGTGGCTGGGGCGCCAGGGAGAGGATTGACCCAGCATGCTGTTGGAGCCTGGTGAGATCGACCGGTCCAGGCTGCTGGAGCTGCTGAACGTCGACTACGGCATCGCCGCCTCCGATCTGATCTTCCTCCCAGTGGGCGGGGATAGCTTCAACTACCGCGCCGCGGATGGCAGGGGCGGCCGGTGGTTTGTCAACGTGAAGCGGACGCCGCCGTTCCCACGGCCGCGCGGCGGCAGGGCAGGGCTCGAGGCCTCGTATCGCCTGGCCGTCGCCCTGCGCGACCGCGCCGATCTGGGCTTCCTCTCCTGCCCGATTGCGACGCGACGGGGCGAGCTGGTCACCGCCATGGAAAAGCTGCCGGTGGCCGTGTTCCCGTTCCTGGCGGGGCGATCCAGACCGGCGGAGTCCGACGATGAGCGGGATGCCATCGCAGGGGTGGTTCGTCGGCTGCACCAGGCAACGGACATCGTCCGCGAGCTCGACCTCCCGGTTGAGGGGTTCGAGCCTAACTTCGAGACCACCCTCCTGGCGGCGATGCAGCGAGCCTTGGCAACGGGCGCGGCGGCGGGTCCGCACGGGACCTGGCTCAGGGAGCGAATGTCGGCCAATCGGGAGCGACTGCTCGGTCTGCTCGCCCGCTTCCACGAGCTGCGGGCCAGCGCATTGGCAGGAGGTCGAGCAGCATGGGTGGTGACGCACGGCGAGCCCTACGGCAACACCATCTGGGATGCTGCCGGCAGCTTCTATCTGGTCGACTGCGGCGAGCTGTGCCTGGCCCCGGCGGAACGGGATCTGGTGTCGCTCGAGCTGCCCGATGGGCGAACCGAGCCGTCGGAGTTGTACAGCCTCAGGTGGATCCTGGGCGAGGTGGCCGAATATGCCGACCAGCTTAGCCGCCCTCACCAGGGCACGGCGGAGGATGAACGATGCCGGCAGGAGCTGGCGCTGTATCTGGAGTGAGGGTCAGACAGCGCGAGGTCGTAGCACATCCTGATCCCATTGTCGAAGGGCCGCCAGCTCGGCGTCGAGATAGCCGGAGTCGAGCGCGAGGGCGCCGCGCCAGCGGAGCCAGTCGTCGAGGTGGAAGCGCATATTGTCGAGCATCTGAATCGGTACGAACCAGGGAAGCGCGTCCAGGTCCGCCCGCGTGAGTTCCCGCACCTCCCGGTACCCCGAGAGAAAGGCGTCCCAATACTCCGGCTAGCCGCGCGTCACCCAGGTCATGACGCCCCAGGGATCGCTGGCGCGCCAGCCGGGGCCGGCCGAATCGAAGTCGTAGACGACGAGCTGCCCGCCGGGGGTGACGTGGATGTTGTCAAGGCTCACGTCGCCGTGGCAGACGCCCCAATCGAGTCCCGACCCCGCCAGGGCGGCGATGCGCTGCCGTGTCCTGTCCGCCAGCGCGCCGACGTACGCCGCATCGGCGGGCCGCTCGGAGAGGTGGGGCAAGATGATGTCCAGCGCGCGGTCCAGGAGGTAGGGCAGGTCGAGCGCCTGGCGTGGCCACTCGGTCGCGAAGTCGTCCGATGCCCGATGGATCTCCGCCAATGTGCGACCGAACGGGCGGTACAGGGCTACTGACGGCGCCTCAGGCTTGCGGCCTTCCGCGTGAGGAAACAGGACCATCTGCCGCGGTCCCGCCGGCGCCTGGGCGGTACCGATTGCTTGCCCGTCCACGCGCGGGAGGGCCGTAGGGACGGACAATCCTTGGCGCGCAAGATAGACTAGCAGCTCGACCTCCCAAGCGACCTCGCCGTAGGACCGCCTGCCGTGGCCGTAGACCTTCAGGACGTATTGCCCTGCCGTCGCCGTCACCGCGTCGACATCGTTGGCGAGGGTGCGGAGCAGCCTGCACTCGAGCACACTGCCCAGCGCATAGTCACGCTGTACCGGCGCGGCGACCGCCGCACACCTCCGTTTCGCATCGCCCGCCGCCTTCTCACCTGACAGAGCCTCCACCGTTCTCGACGGACACAAATGGCGCATCGCGGACTACGGTACTATCGCGCCCAAGGTGAGGACGCGACCGTCTCCGAGCAGATCGCCCTCTTGGTCGCCACGGGACATGGTAAATCGCATGCCGACGAGCGCGGAGGGAACCGTGGCTGGTAGCCCGACGGCGCTCGTGCGGGCGGCCGCCCAAGCGCTGCACGAACAGTTCTTCGAGCCGCTGGCGGTGGCGAACCTCTACCGCGACGCTTGGGAAGGCGCGACGGCCGCTCTCGCGCGGGCAGGCGTGGCGCCGCTGCCGCCCGCCCCTGCCTATCCCGCCGACCCGGTAGCCGCGCACGCCCTGCACGAGGCGACCTTCCCGGCCTTAGAGCGGCTCGCGGCCCGCCGACTCGGTCCCGTCGAGATCACCGTGGCGGCCCTCGACGAGCTACTCCGCCGTCGGCGCGACGGCCATACCTTCCTCTTTACCCCGCGCATGCTGCAGCGCGCCCGCTCGATGTCGGGTCCGCCCAGTCGCACCTTCGGGTTGATCTTATCGAACACTTCACCCCTGACAGTCGCCGACGTGCTACCGCGCGGTCCGGCGCAACGTGCCGGGCTGCGGCGGGGGCAGACGGTGTTGACCATCAACGGCGAGCCGGCGGCGCACCTCCGGCGACTTGAGGCGTTGGCTTTGATGGACCAGCAGGAGGGAGCGGCGAACACGCTCACGGTCCGGGCGGCCGGAGGTGAGACGGCAGCGGTGGAACTGCCGTCGGACCCGTTGCCGCCGATCTCGACAGCCATCCTGCCCGGTCCGTTCGGCCTGCTGCGCATTGACGGCTTCACGATGAGCGTCGAGGAGACGGACGGACTGCGCGCGGCGCTGGCGTCCTTCCAACAAGCTGGGGCACTGGGTTGGATCATCGATATGCGCTGGAACGGCGGTGGGGTCTCCATTCAGCTCAGCCGGCTCTTGGTGGACCGGGGGCGCCTATTCTCTCGTCAGCGTCACGCCGAGGCGCGTTTGCCGGACGGCACCGTGCTCGTGATGCGGGAGGACATCGAGGCGGATGGGACGGCGCTGCCCTTCCAGCGGCCGCTCGTCGTGCTCATCGGGCCCGGCAGCACGTCCGGCGCCGAGTCCTTCGCCGGCCCCCTCCAGGCCTTCGGGCGGGCCACGCTGGTCGGGGAGCGCACGGCGGGGTGGTGCGGCGCCGCGCGCCGGGTCGAGCTGGCTCCCGACTGGGTCATCTTGCTGGCGGCCTGGCAGACGGTGTTCGGCCCCGAGGAGCGGCGGGCGAATCGTGTCGGCGTGACTCCAGACGTTGTCGTGACACCGAGCCCGCAAGACGAGGCGGCAGGCCGCGACCCGCAACTGGAAGCGGCGCTGGACATCCTGCGGAGCGAGACGGCTCGCTGAGGTCTGGGTCCGTCCCAAGCCGGCCTGCACCTGTTGCTCCCAACCTCCGCGGCGACGGCAAACGTGCAGCTCGTTGGCCAATAGCCGACCTGGGCGCAGAAACGTCAGCACCTCCTGTGCCGCCTGCTCGGGCGACACCGGGGGCCAGGAGTACAAAGATCCCAGCGTGGAGCGCGGTGATTCCCCAGTCCCGCGACCAGCGCCGCCACGCCGCGTGAAGGAGCGCGAAGTCTTTGGCGTTGTGCGCGATCACGATCCAGCCGGACCGGGCGGCAAGGGACAGGTTTTCCTCGTCGCCCGCTCGTTCCATCCCGAGCGCAGGAGCGGTTCGCGCGCTGTGCCCGGCTCGAATAAGATGTCCGGCAAGATCTCGGGCAACGTTATGGTCGAGCAGGAAGTCCGCCACCTACGCGGCGTTCAGCGCGATCCGGGCATCGATGACGTCTTTGTGCCGGCGATAGTAGGCCAGCGCGGCCTCGACGGCGACTCTGGGCGGGCCGTACGCGGCGGCAAGCCGGCCCACATCGCCATCCAAGGCCGGGAGTTGCGCCACCAGCACCCAGACTTCGACGCCGGACTCATGGAGGCGAGACCCGGCAGCGCCCCAGCGCGGCGAATCCGGCTCGACATAGCGCTCGATCAGGTCGGTGTCAGCTATCGCCACAGTGACACCCTCCCATCTGGACTCGATGATACCGTATTCCCTCGGCATTCCGGCGCGCGTCGCCGGGCAAGTGAACGTCACGGTGACGGCGTTCTGGTCAGAAGAAAGAGGCACGTGCGGACAGCGCTGGAGGCGCTAGCCGCCCTGGACCTGGGTGTCCCGGTCCAGGCGCTCCGTGCGCGTGAAGCGAGGCGCGCCCGCCACCCCATCTGCCGGGCCGCCGGACTCGATCAGGTATTGGCCGGGCGGTACGCGGAAGGTCACGGTCCCCGCCGCGTCGGGGTGCTGAGAGGCCACCAGCGTGCGCGTGGAGCGGATCTCGCCAAGGGGATCCACGGTGGCGCCGTGCTCGGCGTACACGAGCACGGTCGTCTCGGGGCGGCCCGCCGGCGCATGCACCGTGAGGGTGAGCTGGCGCGGCGATCGGGGAAGGAGCAGGAGCATCATGGCGGCACTGGTGAGGAAGACCAGAAGGACAGCGAGGAGCACGCGCTGGCGGCGGGGGGCGAGGAAGACGAGCCAGCGGAGGGAGCTACCGCCCATGTCCAGCATGCGTGCAGTGTACTGAGCATGGGATACGGAGCACAGGGTTGCTCTTGGCGAGCGGGCGTAGCGGAACTGCTGCTTCTCCTCCCCTTGTCCGCTCGATCCGCCCACGAGGCGGCTACGTTTCCTCCGCGGCTGATTGCAGTTCTCGGAGGCTGCGCAGCAGCGCGACAAACTCCGGTGCAAAGATGGCGAGCTCGTCGAGCACGTCGTTCACAGTCAATGGCGGGTTGACCAGATCCGCTGCCTGCTCCTCGATGACACGGATCATCGTGTCCGGATCCAGCGCGAGGAGCCGCTGGAGAAATAGATCGGGGGATTGGACCTCGATCTGGTAAGGAGCGAGACCCAGCGAAGGGAAGTCGCGCACGTTTAGCGTGACGATCACACGAGCGCCGCCGACAATAGCCGCCGCGGCCACATGGCAATCCGACGTGCTAATAGCGATGGAGTCGATCAGGTGCTCGTACCCATCGACCTCGGCATCCTCGAATGCCCGCCGGATAGCGGCGACGAGTCGCCTTGCGGGCGCCACCTCGATGCGCCCACTCTGGACGAGGCTGCGCTCCAACTCTGCGAGAATGTCGGCGGACCAGAGCGGGCGGTACAGCGTGTCGCGCAAGGCGGCGGGGTAGAGCACGCAGGCGTCGAGGACGGCGCCGAGCTCGGCCACCGCTCAGTGCCGCTCGTACAGGCCGAACTCCTGATTCATCCGCGTCAACTCTCGCAGGCTCTCCCGGCGCATCGAATCGCGGATCTGCTTATAGCTCATCAGATCGGCGAAGCTGATGCGCCGGTGACTGCCTACTCTCGTGTGGGGCAGGTCGCCGCGGTCGATCAGTCGGATCAGGTACGGACGGGAGACGTTCAGCAGATCAGCGGCTTCATTCGTAGTGAGCAGCTTCTGTATTGGGACGATTGCGACCGCGTTGTGATGGGCAAGCGCCTTCACCGCTCGGCGCAGGACGCGCAGCAGTGACTCCGGCAACGTCACACGGTCGCCGCCTGGACCCAGCAGCACCGGGGCGCCAGCAGCGTCACCGTCGAGAAGACTAGCCAAAGCGTCGATCTGCTCCTGTTCCTCGTCGTCCGCCGCGATCGGGTCGCGTTCCACCACCAGCCCCGCCATAATGCACTTCCTCCCGGAATGGAGTCCTTGCCGTCCTAAGTGTACTAAGTGTAACCTGTCCGCCCACAGGTGACTGCTCCATTCTTGGCGATCCCTGCGGGGAGTACACCTACGGACGACCTTGCCGGCGTGGGCGCTCGTGATCAGAGGTGGTACCTTTCGGGAGAGGATCGATGCCATGCGTCCAGCGGCTCACTGCCTCCTGGGGACCGTGCAGGCACGTAGGGAAAGGACGGGCCGTGAACACCGGCGGGATGCGCGGAGCCGTCCCATTGGCACTTACCGAGGCGAACCTCGCGTCGCTCGCCGGCCGGGTGGCGGCGCCGACCTACGATCGGGGCCGGCTGACGCGGTCGATCGTCCACATTGGGGTGGGCGGCTTTCATCGGGCGCATCAAGCGGTCTACCTGGACGATCTGGCCGAGCGGCGCATCAGCATAGAGTGGGGCGAGTGTGGGGTCGGGTTGCTGCCGTGGGATCGGCGCATGGCCGGCGCGCTCATCCCGCAGGAGTGCCTCTATACTGTCGTCGAGCGCGAGGCCACGAGGGATCAGGCGCGTGTTGTGGGATCCATCACCGCGTACCTGTTCGCGCCCGACGACCCCGGTCGCGTGTTGGACGTGCTGGCCGAGCCGGCCACGCGGATCGTCAGCCTCACCATCACCGAAGGAGGCTACAACGTCGACCAGGCGACGGGCCGCTTCGACGCGGACGCCCCGGCGATCCGAGAGGAGCTGGCGGAGGGAACGGTTCCCAGGAGCGTATTCGGCTACCTCTGTGCGGCGCTGGGGCGACGGCGCGCGGCCGGCATCGCCCCGTTCACGATCCTCTCTTGCGACAACCTGCAGGGCAATGGGGCGGTGGCGAGGACGGCGGTCGTCTCGTTTGCAAGGCTGGTCGACGACGCCCTGGCCGCGTGGATCGAGGCTAACGTCACCTTCCCCAACAGCATGGTGGACCGTATCACGCCACAGACGACGGACGACGATCGGGCGATGGTAGCGGACACGTTCGGCATCGCCGATGCCTGGCCGGTGGTGACCGAGCCGTTCAAGCAGTGGGTGCTCGAGGATACATTCTGCAACGGGCGGCCGCCACTGGAGGAGGTGGGCGTACAGATCGTCCCGGACGTCCACCCCTACGAGACGATGAAGCTACGGCTGCTCAACGCCAGCCACCAGGCGATGGGCTACCTCGGCTACCTCGCCGGCTACCGCTACATCCACGAGGTGATGGCCGACGCGGACTTCCGGCGCTTCATCGCGCACATGATGGACGACGAGGTGACGGCCCTGCTGCCGCCCGTCCCGGGCATCGACCTGGCGGAGTATAAGCGAACGCTGCTGGAGCGCTTCGCCAATCCCAAGATCGGCGACACGGTCGCGCGCATCTGCACGGACGGATCGGACAGGATGCCCAAGTTCCTGCTGCCGTCCCTGTCCGAGGCGCTGGCCCAGGACCGGCCGCATCGGCTGCTCACCCTCGCCGTCGCCGGCTGGTGCCGCTACCTGCGCGGCGTGGACGAGCAGGGACAGGAGATCGCCATCGCGGACCCCAGGGCTACGGAGTTGCGCGCGCGAGCGAACGAAGGCCAGGGCAATCCGCAACCGCTGCTGGCGCTACGCAGCGTCTTCGGCGACCTGGGCCAGCACGACACGTTCGTCGCCGAGCTTGCCACGGCCCTGCGCGAGCTCGACGCTCGGGGCGCGAAGGCCACGCTGGCGGCGTTCCTGGCGTCGGCGTGAGTCGTTCGGGGACAGCCGGGCGACAGCGGTCAAAACAGGGAATAGCAGAGGCAGCGGGGAGAGGGCCGCGATTGCGGGCCCAGGGGGCGCCCCCGGCTAACCGACCGGGGGGACTGCGGTCCCTTTCCTTCGGCGATGGCCGTCCGCGGGACGGGGGGGATACCGCGGTCAAGATTCTCTGCCGGGCGTCAGCACTCGGCCAGGACCTCGTTCCACTCGCGGATGTGCCAGTTGCGGACGACACCGTTCAGGACGAAGGGGTCAGCGTGGGCGAACTCCTCCGCGGCGGCGCGGGTGGTGAAGATGGCCATCGACCCTTCCGTTTGGGGATCGCCGAAGGTACCGAGCATCAGGAGCGTGCCGCGGGCGTGGAACTCCTCGTAGCGCGAGCGGTGGGCGGCGAAGTGGACGGGCGCCTTGGAGCGGACGTCGTCGGCGGATTCGTAGAACAGCACGTACTTCACTGGGGATCTCCTCGGAACGGTGCAGACCGGCAAGAAGCAATTCTGGCCGGGCCTGACCGATGAGACCTAGCTAGCGGACCGACTGCAACAGGCGGAGGGTGGTCTCCTGGAGCAGCTCGCCCGCTTCCGGGGCGACGCGGCAGGCGCGGTCGACCTCGTAGCCGCCTTCCGGATAGGCGGCGCGCGTGGGGACGTAGCCGACGGCGCCGTCGGTATAGCCGGCGATGGCGGTCCAGGGGAACGGTGACGCCTGCTTGATGGCCATGCCGGTTTCGCAGAACAGCTCGCTCGGGTTGCAGGCGAGGGCGGCGTCGCCCAGCCGGAGCACGGAGAGCTCGCCGCGCACCACCAGCGGCTCGCCCCCCTCCAGGGCCGCCAGCGCCCGGCGCGACTGGGCCAGCCGCGATTGGTTCCACCACCTGGCGCCGGCGTTCCCTTCCTGCGCCGCTAGCCGCTCGCCTTCCGTTTCCAGCGCTTCCACCCGCTCGCGTCCGGCTTGCGCCGAGGACGGCAGCAGGCCGGGGAAGTCCACCGCCTCCCGCGCCACCCGCAGCGGCGTGCCCACGATGGGTCGCGCCAGCAAGGCGAGCCGGATCGCTTCGCCGCCCAGCGCGTGGCCCAGCCGGCGCGGGTGCTGCCAGTCTGGTCCCATCAGGCTCGGGTTGATGTTGCCGCAGGCCCCCTGCACATACAGCGCGGTCCCGCCGGTCACCTGCTCCAGCGCCGCCCGCGCGACGCCGGGGAAATCGGCCGTGATGAGCCGCATCTGGCTCGCGAGCGAGACGGGGTGGCAGGCATAGTTGAGCAACACGGCGACGGTTTCCGGTGCGCGACCGACCCAGCCAGCGGGGGAACCCGGCTCGACCGCGTCGCCGTCAGCAGCGTCGAAGCGCCAGACTTGCACTTCCGAATCGAGGGCCCCGCCGGGGTGCTGTCCCAGCACGAGGCGGCCGTCGGGCCGGCGCTCTCGCCGGTTTATGCCGACCTGGACGCGCCCGCGCGCCGCGGCCAGCGACACCGGCCGGCGCGCGGCATCGGCCATTGCCACCACGCCCGCGACGTGGTGCGGCAGGGCCTCTCGATAGGCAAGGGCCTGCGGCGAATCGCCGCCCTCCATTTCAGGGGAGACTACCGGCCCATAGTGAGTGTGGCTGCATTGGAGGAAGACGCGCGCCGCCGGGATACCCGTCACTGCTTCCACCTGCGCCTTGATGGCCGGGGCGATGGCATCGCCGTACATGCCAAGCACATCGAGCGCCACCAGGGCTGCCCGACTTGCCGTGTCGTCACCGCTCGCCGTCCGCTCTGTCAGCACCAGCGCTGTCGCGAGCAGATCGTCGTGGACGCCGGTGGACGGCGGCCGCCCGGCAAAACCGGTCAGAGAGATGCCGACGGGTGGCGTGATCACGACCCGGGCGATACCCGCCGAGAGCGCGGTGGCGGGACCGTTGGAGACTGTTAATTGATCCATAGCGGCGTATGGTACACAGGTTTCCAGGGTCTTACTAGGGCCAGGCTCGAGGAGAGTGCACCGCAAGGTTTTGCGGCGCACTCGCACGAGGATAGCGAGGCGCCGCAAAGCATTGCATCGACCTGGCGGTGCGCCACGGAGCGCGGGCGTCCCGCCCGCCCGGTGGCGGTCGGTGGGGTAGCGTCGGATGAACGTATGGGGGCGCCTGACCCACGGCGGGGCCGGGGCGGGCGGGACGCCCGCGCTCCGTGGCGCACCGCACTCGGCGATAGCTTGCTGCATAGCTCTGTGGCGTACCCCGAGCTTAGTGGCTGGAACCCGCCTACAACCGCCTGTCAGGCCGGGCTAGAACAGCGCCGGCACGGCTTGCATGGTCGCTGCGCCGATCTCGCGCATCTGGTCGACCGTCCGCCCCGGCCAGCGGTAGCTTACCTCCAGCGTCCGCGTGCCGAAGCGATCCAGGCAGTGCGACCGGATGGCGGTGGCGCTGGGACGCTCCAGCGCCCCTTTCCAGCGATTGGCCGCCAACGCGGGATACTCGGCTGCCGCGCGCTGGAAGCCGTCGCCTACCCCGTCTTGGAGGGCATACCAGCCGTCCTCGTCCCAATGCATCCAGCCGTACAGGTCGAGGTAGACCGTTGGACGCCAGTCCTCGACCAGGCGCAGCAGCGCCTGCGCGGCCCCATCGCCGCTGCCGACCGACTCGCGGGTGAGGTCTACGCCGCCCACGGCGGTACGCTTGCACAGGCCAGCGTAGACGCCATCGGGATTGGGCATCGGAACCACCACGACGTGCGCGGCTCGCAGCAACTCCTCCGCCGCGGCGTCGCCACCGGCTAGCCAGCGCATCGCCCCTTCCACACAGAAGGAGGCCGCCGTCTCGTAGGGGTGGACGCGCGCGGTGATCAGGATGCGCTGGGGACCGCCGCCCAGGTGGAACGCGGCAATCTCCCGCCCTTGCTCGTTGCGGCCGAGGGACTCACGCCGGAAGGCCGTGCCGACGAGGTCAGCCTCGAAGCCACGGTAGTCCGCCAGGCCATAGGCCGGGCTCAGCCCGATGGCGGTCCGTCCGGGCGGCACGTCGCACTGCACCAGGGTCATCGAGCCGTCCACTTGGGCCGGCAGGAACTGCCACGCGCCTTCGCGCCCAACATGGACGAAGCGCCTGCTGGGCGTGTAGACCTGGTCGCCCCAGTCGACCTCCAGCGTCAACGGCGCTGCCGCCGGGTCGGTATTGCGCGCTTCGACGTGCAGCGCGAACTTGTAGTTGGCGTCGCCGTCCTCACTGAACGGCGAGACGCGAATGTGGCCGTCGCCGAGCCGGCGGATGGCCGCCGGATCTTGGGGATTGCCGCCGTCCGAAGGTGCTTGGATCTCGATCACGCCGCTGCTCCTTACCAGATCGCCTGTCGCATGCGCGAGACGCGGGCGCCAGGCGACGCTATAGTACGCAACGGCGGGAGCGGGCACGACCATCCGTGCGATCGAGCGCGGGTGCGCAGAAATGGAGGCTCAAGGCATGGCGGTAGACGTCATCTTCTCCTTCGACAGCGAAGACTACGAAACGCCGGCGTCCGACGCGGGTGAGCTCTGGTGGGCGGAGGCGCTGAGCCGGCATCACCTGACCGGCTCGTTCTGTATGGTCGGCGAGCTGGCGCGGGCGCTGGAGGCGCGAGGCCGGCGCGACGTGCTGGAGGCCCTGGCCCGCCACGACGTCGCCTACCACTCCAACATGCACTCGGCCCACCCCGTGCACACCGAGTACCTGGAGGAGATGGGCTGGGACGACGGCGTCGCCACGGTGCTGGCACGGGAGGCCGGCGGGATCGCCGACATCCGCCGCCTCACCGGTCAGCAGCCGAGCGCCTACTGCAAGCCGGGCTCGAGCTGGGCGCCGCAGGTGCCGGCGGCGATGGCGCGGCTGGACATCCCCGTGTTCTGCGACGCCCCCTTCGAGTGGGCGCCGGGGCAGCCCATGCTGTACTGCGGCCAGCTCTGCCTGCGCTACCACACGTCCTTCGACCGCTATTTCACGGCCGCCGACCGGCGCCAGCGCATGCGCGCCGACTTCCTGGCCGCGCTGGAACAGCGGCGGCGCGACGGCGGTGTACTGGTGATGTTCACCCACCCCTGCCGGCTCATCACCGCGTCCTTCCCGACCAACTTCACGGCGGGCAGCAATCCGCCGCGCTCGGCCTGGCGGCCGGCGCCCCTGCGCCCCCGCGCCGAGGTGGAGGCGCTCATGGCCGACTTCGACGACTTTCTCGGCTGGGTAGCGCGCGAGACGGACGCGCGCAGCACTGCCTACCGCGAGCTGTGGGGGCGGTACGACACGGGCGCCCGCTGGCTGGATCGGGCGGCAGTCGAGCAGCTCGCCCAGCAAGTCGGAGGACCGCTACAGCCGCGGCAAGTGGGCGGCCAGTGGCTCAGTCCGTCGGAGCAGTTAGGGGTGCTGCTGTGGTCCGCGGCCTGGCGCGGCGAGCACGAGGCGCTGCCGGAGGCGACGCCGGTGCGGCCGCTGCTGGGACCGGACAGCCCCGCGCTCCCAGCGGAGCCGTTCGAGGTCGAGACAGCGGCGCTCCTCGCCGCGGCCCGCGAGGCCAATGTCACGGCCAGCTCGTCCGGGCGCGTCCCGTCGGCGGTGCGCGTCGGCCAGGGCCTCGTCGGACCGGGCGCCCTGCTGCGAGGACTGGCGCAAGCCGTTGGCGGAACGACGGAGCATATCCACCTGGACGGGCAGGAGGAGCTGCCGGAGCTGGCCCGGCGGCAGGATATCGCCGGTCTGCATTTTCGCGGAGGCTGGAGTATTTTCTCGCCAGACTTCGAGGCTCCGCGGGTGATCCAGCTCGCGCAGCTCCAGACCTGGTCGGCCCGACCGGCTGGGTAGCGGACCGACAGCCGCGCGGTCGTTTCGTGGTGCAGGCGCCGAGCTGCCGGCGAATAAATGACGCTGCTGGCGAGTGTGGCTGGCAGCGGGCCCTCACTCCGGCTTCGCCACCTCTCCCCCGCAGGCATAAGGGGGGACGAAAAACTGTCCGAGGGCTGCTGTGCTAAGAACGTGGGCGGCCCACGCTGGGCGCGCGGCATTGTGGACCGACGCGTGCCGGAGCGCGTGGGCGCCTGGAGGACAGTATGC
>Ga0207416_1001033_pt1 | contig 40198 bp, 38 predicted proteins | sample PaiPotPPM11metaG_FD_184107 | JGI IMG/M metagenome (GOLD analysis project Ga0207416, IMG submission 184107) | Iron sulfur acid spring bacterial and archeal communities from Banff, Canada, to study Microbial Dark Matter (Phase II) - Paint Pots PPM... ...
GGAACTCACCCCCACCACTCAGCCCGCCTTCCTGATGTGTCCCCCCACCCTCTACGACGTCCACTACGTCATCAATCCGTGGATGGCCGGCAACGTCCACGGCTCCTCCCGCCAGCGCGCCACCGATCAGTGGCAGTCGCTCTACACCGCTCTCTCAACCCTCGCCACGGTCGCGCTCGTCGAGCCCCAGCCCGGCTCGCCCGACATGGTCTTCACCGCGAACGCCGGCCTCGTCCACCACGGTGCCGTCGCCCTCAGCAGTTTCTTCCACCCCGAACGCCAAGGCGAGGAACCCCACTTCCGCCGCTGGTTCGAGCAGTCAGGCTTCGCTGTCTGCGACCTTCCGGGCGTCGCCCCTTTCGAAGGCGAAGGCGATGCCCTCTTCGAAGCCGATGGCTCGCGCCTCTGGGCCGGCCACGGTCCCCGCACCCGCGAACTCAGCCACCGTCACCTCACCCACCTTTGGGACATCGAAGTCATCTCGCTGCACCTCATCGACCCGCGCTTCTATCACCTGGACACCTGTTTCTGCCCCCTCTTCAACGGCGAAGTCCTTTACTACCCCGCCGCCTTCGACGCCGAATCGCAGCAGCGAATCGAAGCCCGCTACAGCCCCGCAAAGCGAATCTGCGTCTCCGAGGCCGACGCCCTTCGCTTCGCCTGCAACGCCATCAACATCGGCCGCACCATCCTCCTCAACCGCATCAGCCCCGAGCTCTCCACCCGCCTGTCCACCCTCGGCTATCAAGTTCTCCAGGTCGAACTCACCGAATTCCTCAAAGCCGGCGGCGCCGCCAAATGCCTCGCCCTCCGCCTCAGCCCCCTCGCCGCGACCCACGGATCCTGACCCTGTGCTCAGCGCAATAGTCGGTTTCGGTCTGACGGGATTATCATTCCGCGCATGAAAACGATCCGAGCTGCGTTCCTTGGAACAGCCTTGTTGATGGGGTTCTCGGTGGAACTGACCAACGGGCAACAATCGCCTTGGCCTCCCGATGAATACGAAGTCCTGGAACGGTCACAGGCACCAGGTCAATCGCCAGCGACATTGCATCCGGATAAAGCGCAGCTCGCGGCACGACAAAAGAAGCTCGTTGCGGACACGGATAGACTGCTGGCCCTCGCAGCCGATCTCAAGGCGCAGGTGCACAATTCTCCGGTCGCAAATACCTTATCGGTAGACGAAATCAAAAAGGCTGACGAGATTGAGAGACTTGCCCATAGCCTGAAGCAAAACCTATCGCACGGAAACCCTTGACACGCCTGATAAAATAAAACTAAGGGAACAGAATCCACCAGCCTCCGGATTGTGTCTCTCCTCACTCCAAAATCAGGCGATATCTCCAATGAAATCAAGATCCTACGCACACCCGTCTTTTGTTTTCAAGATCTTGCCCGATCCGCAATCCATAAGTCCTTTGCTTGGAATATTTTGCGAAAAAGATAGGGGGGAGGGGGAGCCCTTTATCCCGGCCCAAACCGCCCTGCAACGCCAGGACGCAGTATGCTGGACGGCAGCCTGAAAACAACAAAGGAACAGCTAGTGAAATTTATTTTCTCCGCCTTCGGAACCCTCGCGCTCACCTTCGCCGCAACGGCCTTCGCCCAGTCCGCCGCCCAGCCCAGCGTCCAGACTCCCGCGCAAAAGATGACCGCGACCATCATCAAGCAGCTGCCCGCCGGCCAGACCTCCGCCACCGCTCCCGGCAAATGGGCGTATGAAGAAGGCGTCCTCCTCGATGGCATCGCGGCCGAGTGGCACGCCACCGCCGACCCCGACGACTTCGCCTACATCAAAGCCGCAGTCGACAAGTACGTCACCGCCGACGGCTCCATCACCGGCTACAAGCCGGAAGGCCACACCCTCGACGACGTCGAGATGGGCCGCGCCGCCCTCCTCGTCTACCGCGTCACCCAGCAGGACAAGTACGCGAAGGCCGCCAAATACCTGGAAGACCAACTCGCCATTCAGCCCCGCACCGCCTCAGGCGGCTACTGGCACAAGCAGATCTACCCCAACCAGATGTGGCTCGACGGCGCCTACATGGCCGAGCCCTTCCGCGCCGCCTACGCCGCCACCTTCCAGCAGCCGCAGGACTTCGACGACATCGCCAAACAGCTCCTCCTCATGGACGAGCACATGCGCGATCCCAAAACCGGTCTCCTCCGCCACGGCTGGGACGAGTCCAAAGCCATGCCCTGGGCCGACAAAACCACCGGCCTCAGCCCCGAAGTCTGGGGCCGCGCCATGGGCTGGTACGTCGTCGCCCTCGCCGACGTCCTCGACTGGTTTCCCCAGGACCATCCCCAGCGCCCCGCCCTGGTCGCCGCGCTCAATCGCAACATCGCCGCCGTAATCAAGGCGCAGGACGCCGCCACCGGCCTCTGGTGGGAGGTCATGTCCCAGCCACCCCACAACGGTCCCGCGATCGCCAAGCAGCCGGACGGAAGCATCCGTCTCGGCATGGAACACTCCGCCAACGGCAACTACCTCGAAGCCTCCGCCTCCTGCATGTTCACCTACGCCATCGCCAAGGGTGTCCGCATGGGCTATCTGCCCAAGGCCGATGAGTCGGCGGCAAAGCATGCCTGGGAGGGAATACTCGCCAAATTCATCACCGAGACACCCGACGGCGCCGTCACCCTCCACGGCACGGTCAGTGTCGGCGGCCTTGGCGGCACTCCCTACCGCGCCGGCGACTTCGCCTACTACCTCCGCGAAAAAGTAGTCGACAACGACCCCAAGGGGATCGGCGCCTTCCTCCTGGCCGGATCCGAGATGGATCAGGCAGACACCGTCCCCACCGGTCCAGCTCAGCACAAAACCGGCCTCCTGCCCAGTTCCAAGGACTACCGCTCCGCAGAGCCCTCAGCACAGCCCGCAACCCACCGCATCACCGCCATGGTCGACGCCTGGTTCAACTCCCAGACCCGCAAGAACGCCTTCGGCCAGACCGAGCTCTTCCACTACAAGTGGAACGATGACTCTAACAACGGCTTCTCCTTCTTCGGCCGCGCCTTCCGCCGCTACGGAGCCACGCTCGCCACGCTACCGGAAGCGCCCACGCGCGCCAGCCTCGCTCAGGCGCAGATCTACATCATCGCCTCGCCCGACATTCCCTCCAAGAACCCCAACCCGCACTACATCGACAAGGCCAGTGGCGACGCCATCGAAGCCTGGGTCAAAGACGGCGGCGTCCTCCTGCTCTTCTCCAACGACCGCGACAACACCGAGTTCGACCACTTCAACACCCTCAGCGATCGCTTCGGCATGCACTTCAACCCCGTCCTCTCCCACCATGTCATCGAGCCGGACCACTCCCCCGGCGAAGTCGTCCTCCCGCCCGGCACCGGCATCTTTGGCGCGGGCTGGACCGCCTACATGAAGGACACCAGCACGATCACGACCACCGGTCCCGCCAAGGCCCTCGTCACCGACCATGGCGACGTCATGATCGCCGTCTCCCACGTCGGCAAAGGCGTTGTCCTCGGCATCGTCGACCCGTGGTTCTACAACGAGTACGCGGACGGCCGCAAAATGTCCCAGTACCGCGGCTTCGAAGCCGCCAAAGACGTTGCCGCCTGGGCCGTCAAAGAGGCCAAATGACTGCGGCTCACAGGGTGCCGAAAACCATCTCAGCCCTTGGGAAAGACCGCCGCCCGCAATTCCGCAATCAATCCGCGGAACCGTTCCGGCTCGGGCCTGGCCGAATCCAGCAGCTGCTCAAGCAGCCGCGCAATCCGGGTCCCTTCGTCGTAGCCGTACATGCCCAGCGCGCCGGCCAGCTTATGAGCCGTCCCCTGCGCCGCCTTGCGCTGGTCCTCGCTGAGCGCCCCTGCGACCGCCGCAGCTCCGTCCAGCACTGCCAGCCGCTCCTCGACGATGGGCCGATTCTTCAGCCACAAGGCCGCAAGCAAAGCTTTCGTTTTGTCTTCGGCGTCGTTCATCCGTCGGCCGGCCTAGTCGTTCCAGCCCAGCACGCTGGAAATCTCCGTAGCCAGCGTCAGCGGATCGAACGGCTTGAACAACACGCCCGCAACACCCAGATCGGCAAACCGCCGCTGATCGACCCCCTGAACCTTGGCCGTCAGCAACAGCACCGGAATCCCCGCCGTGTCCGGATTCTGCTGCATCTTGCGAAATGTCGTCGGCCCATCCATTCCGGGCATCATCACATCCATCAAAATGGCGTGCGGCTTGCGCTGCGGATTCGCAGCCGCATGAATGCCATCCGCGCCGGAACAGGCCGTGATGATCTCCCAGCCGGCGGTGGCTTCTAGCGAAAGCGCTGCTACTTCGCGGATGTCGTCTTCGTCGTCGATAATTAAGATAAGGCGCATTGACACGTACTAGTCTCTTCCCTCATGCAGTCAAGCGACCGAAGCTGGAGTGGAATTGCGCAGACGACTCACCATCGCCAACACCAGTTCCTCAACCTCGAGCGGCTTGACTTTTGCTTTGCTGAAAAATTGAGCCTGGCCCAGACGAAGCTTTGCCATCTCGGCCTCGGTTACTTCGCGGCTCGAGTAGACCACCAGCGGAAGCGTCTGCAGCCCCGGCTGGCGGCGCAGCCAGTCTATCAGCGAGAAGCCATCGCCGTCCGGCAGCGTCAGTTCCAGGATCACCAGGTCGGGACGGCCCAGCAGGCAACGGTCCACCGCCTGCTGCAGCGTGGATACGTGATCCATCCGCACACCCGCATTCTGGAAGCCCGCGCGGATCACCTGCGCCAGCTCCTGGTCCTGCTCGACCAGCAAAATTTGCCCCGGACTCCCCTTGGCGCGCAGCACCCGCCCAAGTTCTGCCAGCAGCAGGTTCTCGTTGAACGGCTTCTGCACCCAGCCTTCCGGTTCGCCCGCGCCCTGCACGCGGTCGGTCGGCGGAATCACGCTCAGGATCACCACCGGAATGCCCGCCGTAATCGGCGTCTCCTTCAGCCGCTGCAGCGTCTCCCAGCCGCTCAATCCCGGCATGTAGAGATCCAGCAGGATCGCCGAGATCGGCGTGGAATTCCCATTCTTGCGCGCGTTCGCGGAGTGGCGCCCGGCAATCGAGATCACCTCTTCGCCGCTGCCCGCCTCCAGGATGTCGTAGCCGTGCTGGCGAAGCTGTTCGGCCACCACCACGCGGATGCCGGGATCGTCGTCGCACACCAGGATCAACCCCTCGCCGCGCTCTGCCGGCGGAGCAATATGCGCCGGCGTCGGCGTGTCGGTCGCCCGCGCGGACCGCGACAACTGCACCCACAGCGTCGTGCCCGGGCCGGACTGGTTGGGTTGCGCCCAGATCGCCCCGCCATGCTGCTGGATGATGCTGCGGCAGATCGCCAGGCCAAGTCCCGTGCCGCCCTTCTTGCTCGCGTCGGCTGATTCCACCTGCTGGAATCGGTCGAACACCGCCTCCAGCTTGTCCAGCGGAATGCCGCGACCGTGATCCACCACCTTCAGCAGTACCGAGTTGACGTCCGAGTCAATCTGCACCGCCACGGTGGAGCTGGGCGGCGAGAACTTGATCGCATTCGACAGCAGGTTCGTAATCACCTGCAGAATGCGGTCGGCATCGGCGTCAAAGTAGATCGAATCACGCGGCGCAAGACACTGCAACTCAAGATGGATATTCGCGCCGTCTGCCATCGGCGTCATCGTGTCCACCGCCTCGCGCGCCAGTTCCTGCACCGAGCAGCGGCGCAGCTTCAGTGGCGCCCGGCCCGAATCCATGCGCTCCAGGTCCAGAATGTCGTTGATCAGCCGGATCAAGCGCTCCGTGTTGCTGGAAGCGATGCGCAGCAGGTTCTGCGCCTTGGGATCCATGTTGCCCATCATGCCGGCCGAAAGCAGACCCAGCGCACCGCGTATGCTGGTCAGCGGAGTGCGCAACTCGTGCGAAACCGTCGAGATGAACTCATCCTTCACCGTATCCAGATCGGACCGCAGCGCGAGCTTCGTCTTCTGCTGTTCGGCATACTCCTGGCTATGGCGCAGCGCTTCGTTCAACTGCTCGATCGCCTCCTGCTGGATACGCGCCCGCGAGGCGAGCCTCAACGTAACGACTCCGAGCAGGAATATCGTCACCAGAAGCATGCCGAAGACAATCGAAGGGAGGGCTGACATCGTCGAGTGGCCTTATAGTACAGCGGGAATCGACGCAGAGAGAAGTAAGAGTATCAGTTGAGTCAAGTCCCAATATACCTCACCAGGGTCAGGCAGATACCGGTTCGTTGACGCTGTTAAGAACTTTGGCCCAGTGTTTGCCTGTACGGCCCGCGGCAGCCTGCTTCTGCAGGGCATATCCCGCAACCAGCGGCAGCGCCAACGTCGCCTCGGCATAGACCATCTGTTCATAGGTCGTGTCTACCTTGCCCCAGGAGCTAGCTTCCTTCAGCGTGGAACCCGACAGAGCACCGTCGCGCGAATCGGCGACCGTGATCTGGATCGCGTACTTGTGCATCGGCGCATCCACGCCCAGGATCTCGGCCGCGACCACAATATCCTGTGCAAAGTTCTTCGGCACTCCGCCGCCAATCATGAGCAGGCCGGTCGTCGGATTCGCAATCTTCAGCTGGGTCAGCTCATAAAAGTCCTTCGCCGAGTCGATGGACACCACCGCCTGCCCCCGCCGCGCGTGCTGATGCGCCACAAAGCCGAACCCGGCTGAGCAGTCCGAGAACGCCGGGCAGAAGATCGGCACACTCATCTCGTACGCCGCCAGGACGATCGAATCGTTGTTGCCCTTCGCCGGCGTCCGACCCTCGCGCTCCAGGTACGCGCCAAACTCGCGCAGTATCTCCCGCGAACTGTACGCCCCCGGCTTCATGCCGTCGATGATCTGGTGCGTGATGTCGTCGCAGATACGCAGCTGCTCCTCATCGATGAACGTGTCGTAGATGCGGTCGATCATCAGCTCGCGCAGCTCGCCATCGCCGTTGCCGTACTTGTACTCGTCACCAGCCATGTAGTGTCGGAAGCCAAGCGCCTCAAAGAAGTCCTGATCCACGATGTTGGCGCCAGTGGACACAATCGCGTCCACCATGTTGTTGCGGATCATATCGACGAAGACCTTCTGCAGGCCGGCCGAGATCAGCGACCCCGCCAGGCACAGGATGACTCCGCATTCTTTGTCGCGGAGCATCATTTCGTAAATCGAAGCGGCGCGGGCAGTGTCGCGCGAGGTGTAGGCCATCGACGCCATCGCATCCACCAAGGAAACAACGTTGTGGGAGCTGATGTCGATGTGCTTGATCGGCGTGGCGAGCAGTTCTTTTTTGGTTGGCATGGTCATCTCCTAGTTTATCGCGGATTGCGCCCCTCCGAGTATCGCGCCAGACTGTGAATTTGCGGTGTATCGCGGCCCTCAGGCAGCCACATCTCGGCCCCGGGGAACCAACAGCCATCTCCCGACGTATCCCTCAGGGCAAGCTTCCAGTCGACACCCGAGAACGCACCTGAGGAAGGCCGTCGCCAATGATGAAACGAAGCACCATCGCGTCTTTCCTGTTTTCCCTCGCCGGCCTGCTCTCGCCGCATGCCGTGGTAGCCCAGCAACCGGCGTTCGCCGTCGCCAGCATCCATCCCAGCGCCGACGAAGTGAAGTTCGAACATGACGGCAATACCGAGACAACACCCGGCACCCTCCGCATGCAGGATGTCAGCGTCGAGACCTGCATCAAGTGGGCCTACAGCGTCCAGGAAAGCCAGATCGCCGGGCCCGCCTGGATCGACTCCGATAAGTTCGACATCACTGCCAAAGCCGACGGCCCCGCCACCGACGACGAAATGAAACGGATGATGCAGGCCTTGCTCGCCGATCGGTTCCGGCTCAGCTTTCATCATCAGGAGAAAGAACTGAAAGCCTTCGTCCTCACCGCCGCCAAGGGCGGCGCGAAGGTCACTCCCGCCGCGGCGCCCGACGGCAAACCCTACCGCCAGAACTCCGCCAACGGCTCCGTCGTCAAGTCCATGACCATCCAGCAATTCGGCGATTTCATCTCCCAGCCGCTGCACATGCCCGTCGTCGACCAAACGGGCCTTACCGGGAAATACGACTTCGTCCTCGACTTCACATCCTACCTGCCCGACGCGAAAAACATGGGGCCCGACCGCCCGGACTCCACAAGCATCTTGATGGCCGCGATGGAAGGCGAATTGGGAATAAAAATGGAAACCCGCAAAACCCAGGTCGACGTTATGGTGATCGACCACGTCGAGAAGCCTTCGGCAAACTAGCGGGCGAGTTCTCTACGCGACATGACAATGCTTCGTCTTGCGTCCACTTCCGCACGGGCAGGCCTCGTTCCGCCCCACCTTCGCGGCCTCGGCACGCCACGTCTCATCCTGCATCGCATACCAGCGCATGATCTCCGCCGGCGCCCGCTGTGCCTCCAGCAACTGGGCCATCCTCCGCATCGGCTCATCGACATGACGGAAGAACGCCATGTACCCCGCGCACAGATAGTTCAGCCCCGGCTCTCCATCCGGCGTCGTCGTGAAGCGATCCTTCGGACAGCCACCGTTGCACGCGAAGCGGACATCGCATTCGCGGCAATACTGCGGTAGCGTGTCGCGCTTGTCCGCTCCGAACTTCCTCTGCCGCGCGGACGCCACCATATCCACCATGTGCTCCTCGCGAATATTCCCCAGCTTGAAGTCCGGCTCCACAAAGTGGTCGCACGAGTAGAGATCGCCCGTATGCTCCAGCGCCACCGCATCGCCGCACGTCGGCGAGAAAACGCACAGCGAATATTGCCCCACATGCGCGCCCAGCGTCACGTCGAACAACTGCACGTACACCTTGGCCACGTCGTGCCGCACCCACTCGTCGAAGATATCGATCAGGAATCGGCCCAACTGCTCCGGCCGCACCGACCGCTCCGTCACCTGGTCGCCTGACTGCAAGTACAAGGGCCGCACGCCGCCCGCCCGCGCACCCCAGCCCAGATTCGCCAGCGGCACCAGGTCTGCGTTCACCCGCTCCACAATCGGGATGAACTGCAGGAACTGGGCGCCCATCCCATCGCGAAAGAAGCGATATACGTCGAGCGCCCGCCCCACGTTGGCCGCATGCACCGTGCACAACACGTTGCATTCCACCCCATGCTTCTTCAGCAACTCCCACCCGCGCATCACCTGGTCGAACGTCCCTTTGCCGCCTTTGTCCACGCGATAGCGGTCATGCAACTCGCGCGGCCCATCCACGCTCAGCCCCACCAGGAACCCGTGCTCCTTGAAGAATGTGCACCACGCATCATCCAGCCGCGTCCCATTTGTCTGGATCGAGTGCTCCACCCGCTGCCCCGGCCGACGATACTTCTCCACCAAGTCCATCGTCCGGCGGAAGAACTCCACTCCCATCAGCGTCGGCTCGCCGCCCTGCCACGCAATCGCCACTTGCTCCGGCTGCGCTTCCAGCAACTGCCGCACGTAGATCTCCAGCAGGTCGTCGTGCATCCGGAAGTCGCTCTCCGGATACAGCGCCTCCTTCGACAAAAAGAAGCAGTACGTGCAGTTGAGATTGCACACCGCCCCCGTCGGCTTCGCCAGCACGTGGAAGTAGCCGGGCGCCTCGGTCCTCATCGTCGGTGTGTTCACCGCATCCATACCGATAAGATTAGACTGTGGCCGCCACCACACAAATCGCCGCGCAGGCCACTCGCTCTGTAAGCCCCCTCGCCCTCTGGCACCTCTGCTCCCTCGACGCCCCCACCGTCGCCGCGCTCTGGACCTGGTTCATCGCCCGCGCCAGCCACGTCCTCCTGTCACCGGCCGCGCTCCTCGCGATGGCCCTCGCCGTCTGGATCCTCTACGCCGCCGACCGCTTGCTCGACGCCCGCCACCTCAACGATCCGCGCAACGAACTGGAAGCGCGCCACCTATTCCACCACCGTCACCGCCGCGCTTTTCTCATCGGAATCACCCTAGCCGCCCTGGCCCTCGCCGCGGTTCTGCCCAGCCTCCCCGCTCCCTCCATCCACCTCTACCTCGTCGAAGGCGCGCTGCTCATCGGGTGGTTCCTCGTCCTGCACGCGACGCCCGTCTCTCACCGCCTTCCGAAGGAAATCGCCGTCGGCCTGTTCTTCGCCGCCGCGGTCTTCATCCCCACGGTCGCCCGCGAGCCCGCTCTCCGACCGGGGCTGCTGCCTGCCGCGGCACTCTTCGCCGCGCTCTGCGGCCTCAACTGCCTGTTCATCTATGCGTGGGAGCACGAAACTCCGGGCACGATCGCGAAGCGGGCCCACCCAACCACGCGTCTCGCACTGGCCCACTTGCTGGCCTTGACAATCCTCACCGCCGCAGTCGGCGCAGCCCTTGCCCTGCTGCACCTTTCCTCCTCCAGACTCATTCCCGCGGCCTGCGCTCTCGCCGCCCTGTTGCTGTTGCTGCTCGACCGCAACCGCCGCCAGTTCTCCCGCACCAGTCTCCGCGCCGCCGCCGACCTTGCCCTGCTCACGCCCATCCTTCTGTTGCCCTTCCTGCGATGAGGCCCGCTGCCGCAAACTTCAACCTCATCGCGCGCCCCTATCGCTGGATGGAGTACCTCACCCTGGGCCGCTCCCTCGATCGATGCCGCAATTACTTCCTCCCCGACCTCGCCGCCTGCCGTAGCGCCCTCGTCCTCGGCGACGGCGACGGCCGCTTCCTCGCCGCACTCCTTGCCGCCAACCCCGCCCTCCGGGCCGACGCGGTCGATGCCAGCCGCACCATGCTGCGCCTGCTTGAATCCCGCGCCCACGCCGCGCACCCCACCGCCGCAACTCGCCTCCACGCCCATCACACTGACGCACTCGCCTTCGCCCCAACCGGCCCGTACGACCTAGTCGTCACGCACTTCTTCCTCGACTGCCTCACCACCGCCGAAGTCGAACGCCTCTGCACCCGCATCGTCCCCCATCTCGAGCCGAACGCCCGCTGGCTCATCTCGGATTTCCGCATTCCCGTGGGCGTCATGCGGTGGCCCGCGCTCATCCTCGTTCGCCTGCTCTACCTCGCATTCCGGCTCCTCACAGGCTTGCGCACCACCCATCTGCCGGACTACACGGCCGCGCTCCTGTCCGCCGACTTCGGCTGCATCGCCGCGCACATCTCCCTCGCCGGGCTGCTTACCACCGAGCTCTGGGAGTACACTCCTGCCATGCAACTGCCGCCGCAACGCCCGAAGGCCGCGGACGTCAACGATCCCGTCCCGGATCCTGAACCGGCCAGCCCGTCGTTGCCCGAACCAGACCCTGCCCTCTTCCACCCCGACCCGGATTCCGCTGCATGTGAAACATCGCAAAACCCCGCCGATTCCAAGGGTTAGCGAAATTAACATAAGCTACCGACTGACGTCCTGCGGCTTACCCTAGAATGTTAATAGACCATGAATCGGAGTAACAAATAGCTTATGAATCTTTATATCCTGCGCCACGCGAGCGCCGGCGTCCGCCGCGTCAACCCCATCCTCGACCGCAGACGCCCACTCGACAAAGAAGGCAAGCGCTACTGCCTCCAGCTCGCACAGGTGCTGAACGCGATGGACCTCCAGTTCGACCTCATCGTCTCCAGCCCGCTTAAGCGCTGCATGCAGAGCGCGTCGATGGTGGGCACGGAGGCCGGCTACGAGTCGAAGATCATCTCCTCTGCCGCGCTCGCCCCCGACGCGACCCTCGCCCAGTTCCGCAAACTGCTCGGCGAGTGCTCCGACTACGAGAACCTGCTGCTGGTGGGTCATAACCCGAACCTCACGCTCTTCGTCGGAGCGCTGCTGGCGCCCGCAGCAAACTACCCAGCCTTCGATGTCGCCGGCTCCAACGGGCTCGCTCCGGTTCGCCTGCGCAAAGGCTCCCTCGCCCGCCTGAACTTCACCCGCGGTCCGGCCACGCTGCAGTGGCTGCTCGACCCACGCACCGTCCGCGCCCTCTACGCTACTTCGACCACCAAGTCGCGGTCGAAGACCTCGCGGAAGTAATCCGCCTCTTTCTTCAGCGACCACGCCTCCAGCTCCGCCCCGCCGCGGCCCGGCACCAACTCCAGCACCACCCGCTTCGGATAGACGTGCGCGCGCATCCGCACCACCGCACTCGCGCGATCCTGGTTCAGCGCCACCGCCAGTCGCAGCAGCACAATCGCCTTGACCACGTTCGCGTGCTCCTCCGCAGGCACAATGCGCATCGGCCGCTCCATCGGCTCGGGACGGCTCTTGCCCAGGTACCGCGCAATCGCACTTACAATCGCCCGCTGCTCCGGCGAGAAGCCGAAAATTTCCGAGTTCGCCAGAATGTACTGCGTGTGCCGATGGTGCCCCTGGTGGTTCATGTACTTGCCCACGTCCTGCATCATCGCGGCCGACTCCAGCCACAGCTTGTACTCCGCCGGCAGCTCATGCACGCGCAGCAGGTCGTCGTGGAGCTGCGCCACGTGCTCGCGCACCGGCTCCGCCTTGCGCTGGTCGACACCGTAGCGCCGACACAGTTCCAGCACACCCGCCCAGCGTTCCGTTTCGATCTTGCGATGCACGGAGGCGCGCAGGTCGACCTCGGCCAGCATCTGGGCCAGAATGCCGTCGCGCAGCCCCAGCGGCGAGTAGCGGAATCCCTTCAGCCCCAACCGCTCCAGCAGGTGGGCATACACCAGCGCGCCGGCAATGATGATCTCAGAACGCTTCGGCCCGATTCCCGGAATCGACGCACGCTGCACGTTGCTCATCTTCGCCAACCGGTCCGCCAGCGGGCGAATAATCTCGACCCGCGCGATGTTCTGCTTGCCCCGCCCAGGAATCTTGCGAGCCGGCGTCTTCGTAATCGACTGGCTCGCCTCCGCCAGCGCCGCCGCTGTCCCCGACGTCGCAATCACAAGGCCCACGCGCGGCATCCCCAGCTTCTTCTCCGCGCGATGCAGCTCGCGGTCGACATACTGCTTCAGCCGCGCCACATCCTGCTTCGCCGGCGGATCGCCGTGCAGAAACTCCTGCTGCAATCGCACCGCGCCCAGTGGCAGACTCACCATTTCCTTGATCCGGCCCTGGTCGGACAGCGTCACCTCGCAGCTGCCGCCGCCCAGGTCAATCAGCAGGCATCGCCCCCTCGCGCCGGGCTCGTGCGTCACCACTCCCAGGTGGATCAGCCGTCCTTCCTCGAGCCCCGAAATCACCTCCACCTGCCATCCCGTCGCCGACTTCACCCACGCCGTGAACGCTGCCGCATTACGCGCGTCGCGCATCGCGCTGGTGGCCACCACGCGCACCTTGTCCGCCACGTGCAGTTGCACCGCCTTCTGAAACCGTTTCAGTGCGCGAATGGTGTTCGCCATCGCGTCCGGCGAGATGACCCCGGTCTGGAAGACGCTTTCGCCCAGCCGCACCACCTCGCGGTCTTCGTGCAGCGTCTTCAGATGATGTTGGTGCACCGTCGCAATCTTCAGCCGGACTGAGTTGGACCCGAGATCAATTGCAGCAAACGTGGGCATAGGTAGAACGATACAACGTCCGCCGAGCCTGCCAAACCGCGCCTGTCAGCCCTTGATCTCGTCCCACGCCGCCCTGGCCTTGCTGAAAGTCGCCTGCCCAATCTCCGGAGTCAGATTGTCTCCGTCCATGCGCACCGGCATGTTCGGCACCTGGTCCTTGAGCCAGAGGTCCGCGTAATCAGCGATCATCTCCACATCGCTCTGAGCCAGCGCGTCCATGTCGAGCGCCGAAATCGCGTGGAATTGCTCCGGCGTCAGGCCACCGGGAGGAACCCACTGGTTGCTCGCCGAATCCCGCACCGGGCAGATCAAAGGACTCATCCGGACAATCTGGCTGTCCGCAACCCCGCCCTTTGCCACGCCTGAACCGCCGCCCGTCATCACATGCGCCAGAAAGCTCGCAAGGTCCGGAGGATCGTCCAGAATCGATCCCGCCAGTTTGGCGAGGTCGCTCTTCAGTCCCAGACTGCTCCGCTGCCTTACGTAGGGCGAGCCCTCCTCGCCCGGCTGCGGCCAGGGCAGCGCCACCGTCCCCGTTCCGAGGCTCAGTGCGACGATCTCCGTAAATTCCTTGGTCGCCGTCACCGCTTCGGTGACGCCCACCAGCACCGGATTGTTATTGCCCGTTATCCCGCCGTCCCAGTACCGGTCCGGATTATTCGGATAGATCGCCGGTCCATCGAAATAGTTCACCGGCGCATTCGACGAGGCATGGATCGCCTCCGCCAGCGTCAGGTCAGCGGGAAACCCGGTCCCATACGCTGGACCGCTCGTCTGCTTGGAACGAAAGAACGCCGCGCGGCACCGATCGTAATCGAATCCCACAATCAGCACATGCAGGTCGTCGCCCGTGCCCCGTTGGCCGGCCAGTCCCTTCACTGCCTCGCCGAGCGACTTATTGCCCTTGGTTGCGAGCACACCCTGCAACGCCGTCAGCTTTTTCTCCGCGCTGTACTTCGGTCCCATCTTCAGCAGGCTCTCGAGAATCCTGTCACCGATCGACGAGGTCGCCGCAAAAACCGACCGGCGTTTGCTCTCGTCCAGGAAAAAATCGAGGACCTGCCCTAACGTGAAATTCTCAATCAGGCAGCCCAGCACAATACTCCCGCCGGAGTTGGCCGCGGCCAAATCGAACTGACGCAGAACGTCCCACCCCGACGTCTCCGCCCCGAAGATGTTGATCAGAGCCTTCGCTTCGATCAGCGCCCAGCTTCCGCCGCCATCCAACGACAAAACCCTGTAGCGAGTCCCCATCTTTTTCTCCCCCGATTGCATCCAAATCCAATCCGGTGCGAACAGGCGCGCCGGAAATCCTGCCAAGCCTTGCAGGAGTCTAATCCAAACCCGTCTTGAGAGGTTCGCGCGCCGGTTAATTTAGTGTCGACTTCTCGACGCACGGCCCGCAACATATCGCCAAGTATGCTGTTAGAGCAGTTAGTTCAATGACCATAATCGCCTCCCCCGAAACCGCGCCCGCTGCGCGCGGCACCGAACTCTCCCGGCATGCGCCTGTACTCGCCCTCCTGGGCGCTCTCTGGCTGGTGCTGTTCGTTGCCTCGCTGTTCTCACCGCCAGTACTCGACGACGCCGACGGCACCCACGCCAACGCCGCCCGCCAGGTGGCGCTCTCCGGCGACTGGGTCACCATGCGGGTCAACAACGTCCGCTACCTGGAGAAGGCTCCGCTCCCCTACTGGATCGTCGCCACCAGCCTTCGCGTCTTCGGTCTCAACGCCTTCGCCGTTCACCTGCCCCAGGCCCTCGCTGTTCTCTTCCTGATGCTGCTCGGTTACGGCTGGGCCGATCATTCCTTCGGCGATCGCGCCGCCCTCTACACCGGCCTCGGCGTGCTCACCTCCGCCGGCGTCTTTCTGTTCACCCGCGTCTTCATCCCCGATGTCCTGCTCTCGCTCCTGCTCGCCGTCGCGCTCTACTGCTTCCTCCGCGCCCTCGATCCACCAAAAACGGCTGTCATTCTGAGCGCAGCGAAGAACCCCCGCATTTCGTCCGAAGAGCCATCATCGTCCATGCTCTACGCCTACGTGATGTGGGCCGCCCTCGCCCTCGCCGTCCTCACCAAGGGCCTGGTCGCCATCGTCTTCCTCTTCGGCCCCGCCTTCGTCTATCTCGCCCTCACCGGCGAAGTCCGCAACTGGCGCCGCCTCAAGCCCGCCACCGGCGCGCTGCTCTTCCTTGTCGTTGCCGCGCCCTGGCACATACTCGCCGGCCTGCGTAACACCGGCGGCATGAACGGCCACGGCTTCTTCTGGTTCTACTTCGTCAACGAGCACTTCCTCCGTTTCCTCGGCCGCCGCTATCCGATGGACTACAACAAGCTCCCCGGCTACCTCTACTGGACCCTGCACCTGGTCTGGCTCTTCCCGTGGAGTCTTTTCGTCCCCCTCTGCTTCATGGACGCCAATCGCCGCTGGAAGCGCTACGGCCTCATCCATCCCGACCGCCTTTACTACTCCACGCCCTGGATTCTCTGCGCCTTCTTCCTCGCCACCGTCGCCGTCTTCGGCACTGGCCGCGGATTTGCCGGCGCTCTTCCCGTCGCGTGCCTGGTCGCCTGGATCGCCTGGCGCAATCGCCGCCTCGGCCCCTGGTACGCCCGCAATCCCGAGCCCCTCGCCGATCTCACGCAGACCCAGCGCACATCCCTGCTGCTGACCATCTACTCCTTCACCGTCCTCGCCTTCTTCTCCCTCTCCACCAACCAGGAGTACTACACCTTCCCCGCGTACCTACCCTTGTTGATGCTGCTCGCCGCCGCGCTCTCCCGCGCCGAATCGAACTACACCGGCCGCGATCCCGAAGCCCGATCCGCCCGCCGCTGGATCACGTTTGCCCACGCCTCCTTCACCACCCTCAGCGTCCTCATCGCCGTAGCCCTCACCTACGGCCTGTGGTCCGCCCGGAACCTTGCTGCCGTCCCCAACGTCGGCGACCTGCTCGCCCATCGCGGCGTCGGCGACTACACCCTCTCCATGTCGAGCCTCTTCGACCTCACCGGCCCCAGTTTCTCCGCGCTGCGCCTGCCCGCCGCACTCGCCCTTGCCGCCTTCGCCATCGGGCCGGCCAGCGCCTGGATCCTCCGTGCTCGCCGCCAGCACCTCGCCGCCACCACCGCCATCGCCCTCACCTCAGCCGTCTTCCTCATCGCCGCCCACATCGCCCTCATCCGCTTCGCGCCGATGCTCTCCTCGCAGAACTTCGCCGCGCGCATCCAGCAACTCGAAACCAGCGGCGCCATCTCCCGCGACAACACGTTGCTGCTCTACGGCGATCAGGCCTACGGCTCCTCGATCCCCTTCTACCTCGACCGCCCACTCGACCACCCCGCCCTCCTCGTCGACGGCCGCTCCTCCTCCATGCTCTTCGGTGGAACCTTCCCCGACGCGCAGGGTCTCTTCCTCACCCCGGCCGAACTCAGCGCCCAGTGGGGCACCGGCCCGCGCAAACTCCTCTTCGTCCCGCTCGAACACCGCGACGACGTCGACCGCCTCCTCGGCTCGCGCCAGGTCCTCCTCGAAGAGACCTCCGGCAAAGCCCTCATCACCGATCGCCCCCTCGACAAGTAGCCACATCGGGTGCCCCATGTTCGACGTGGCCTTATCGCGTCGACCATGGGAAGTCTCTCCTGCCGGTCCATGCGAAACTAGATGCATTCGACAAATTGCCCCTGTGATCCAGATCGACCCCCAAATCGCTTCGCCCCCCACCTCCACCCGTCGCTGGAATCCCCGCTCCATTGGCCTCATCGTCCTTGCCTGGATCATCCTCCACATCGGCTGCCTCTTCACTCCCGGCCTGCTCGACGACGTCGACTCGGTCTACCTCGAGATCGCCCGCCAGATGCTGGTCCGCCACAATTTCGTCACCCCCTACATCGATGGCATCCGCTTCTTCGACAAGCCGCCCCTGATGTACTGGCTCGCCTCCGGCTCGATGGCTGTCTTCGGACAAACCGATTGGGCCGGCCGCCTTCCCCTCGCGCTGCTGATGTTGGCCCTGCTGCTCGCCACGTACGCGCTCGGCCTGCGCCTCTTCGCCAACATCTCCCCCGCCCACCCCGACCGCGCCGCGCTGTACTCCGCGCTCGCGCTCGGCACCTCAGTCGGTCCCTACCTGTACACGCGCTTTTACATCCCCGACATCGTCGTCGCCCTGTGGATGACCCTCGCCGTCCACACCTTCCTGATAGCCCTCGAGCGCCTTAAATCAACTGACAACCGGCAACTGACAACTGGCAACTCGCTTTTTCCTTGCCTCGCCTTCGCCGCCGTCACCGCCCTCAATCTCCTCACCAAGGGCTTCATCGGCCTCGTCTTCCCGCTCGGCTTCGTCTTCTTCTACCTCCTGATCACCCGCCGGCTCCGCCTGATCTGGAAATTCCACCTCATCCCATCCACGCTGGTTTTCCTCGCCATCGCCGCGCCGTGGCACATCCTCGCCGCCCTCGAGAATCCGCCCATCCCGCTGCCTCCCGGCCTCGGCCTGCCTGCACACGGAGGCTGGGCCTGGTTCTATCTCTACAACGAACACATCGCCCGCTTCCTCTCCCACCGCATCCCGCACGACTACGGCCAGGTCCCCATCCCGCTCTTCTGGCTGCTCGCCGCGATCTGGATCTTCCCCTGGGTCGCTTTCCTCCCCGGCGCCATCCGCCGGCACATTCGCGACCTGCGGCGCAAACAGTCCTTCGTTCTTGCCCGCAACTCGAGCACCACGGCAGAGGCGTATGCCGCCGAAGAACAAGCCGAGATCGCTAAAATCCGCCGCAACCGTCAGGCCGCCCTCACGCTCCTCCTCTGGACCGGCCTCATCCTCGGCTTCTTCACCGTCTCCGCCCGCCAGGAGTACTACTCCCTGCCCGCGCTGCCCGCGCTCGCCCTGATGGCCGGCGGTCTGCTCGCCCGCGCCGAACGATACCGCACCGGCCTCTCCCTCCTCACCGTCCCGGCCGGCATACCCTTCGACACTCCCGACCCTGCCGCCAACCGCAGCGCCCTCCGCTGGCATCTCTGGCTGCTCGTCCCACTCGGGACGCTCTGCGCTGCCGTCGCTTTCTTCTTCGCGATTACCGCGCCTCATGCCGACCCGCACACCGACATTGCCACGCTCCTCGCCCAGGGCGGCGACTACACCCTCTCGCTCGGCCACCTCTACGACCTCACCGGCGCCGCCATGGGACTCTTCCGCGGCCCGCTCACCTGCTTCGGCCTCAGCATGCTCGCCATCGGCCCGCTCACCTGGCTGCTGCGCCGCAGCGGACGAACCTACGCGGCGAACCTCTCCCTCGCCGCAGCCTCTGCCGCTCTCCTGCTTTGTATGCACGTCGGCCTGGTCCGCTTCTACCCCACCCTCGGCTCCAAGTCGCTCGCCGAAGCCATCCTGCAGGCCCAGCACACAACCTGCAACCTGCAACCTGCAACCTGCAACTCCCCTCAGGACCTCATCCTGATTGACGGCGAAATGACGGCAGGCTCAACGTTGCTCTTCTATACCCGCCAGCCCGTCCACCTCGTCAACGGATGGATGAATGGCCCCTGGTATGGCAGCTTCTGGCCCGACGCCCCCGCCGTCTTCGAGACAGACGCCTCCCTCGACCGGCTCTGGGCCGGCCCGCGCCGTCTCTTCCTGCTCACGTATCACCCCGACGTCCGCACCCCGGACCTCGCCCGCTTCGGCCCCGTGCACGTCCTCGCCTCCGCCGGCGGAAAATCCATCCTCACCAACCAGCCTTGATCCTCGATCTATAACGATCCGTGCTTCTCCAGAAAGTCCCGGAGCGTCTTCACGTCCTCCGCTGCCATCTCTGGCGCCGCCTTCTTCACCATATGCATGAACCAGCCAATTTCGGCCGAGCCTGAAGGGTAACCGAGGTTCTCAGGCGGTTCGTCCCCCGCAGGCATTTTCGAATCGGTAATCCAGTTCCCTTCCGCATCCAGCATCGCGTAGTACGGAACTCCGGTGCCTCCGCCCCCCAGTTTTTCCATCTCGAGTTCACCGCCGGGGTTGCTCGCGTGCAATTGGTCTTTTGGGTTCTCCATCACGTCCAGATGTACGACGACAAAGCTCTTCTCCAGAACAGGACGCACCTCGGGATCGTCGAAGAACTTTTCCAGCATGTGGCACGGGCCGCACCACGAGGCACTGAACACCAGCAGTATCTTCTTGTGCTCGGCCTTCGCCGTCGCCACCGCCTGCCCGAGCACCTGGTCCGCGCCCGGTGGTGGCGGCGCGGCCGGCTTACTCCCCCACGCGCTCGTCAGCAGGCAAAATCCAAGCGCCCAAACCAGCCCGGAACGCCGAACAACGTCCATTTTGCGAAACTCCCTTTTTCTGTCAGGAGCAGCTTACCGCAATCCGCCGGGAACCCTGTGCGTTGTTTGTCTCCGACGGGTTCCTTACGAGTTCATACCCTTAGGGGTCTACTTCCCCCGCACCGGCGCTTCCGGCAGCTTGCTACCCGGCAACTGCGCGCCACCAGCCTTCGGCTTCCGCTCCACCGGCTCGAATCGGCCGTCCGGCCCCAACGAGTAGGCCCCACCGTGGTAGACCATCTTGTCGCCCATGTAGCTCGCCACCCAGACCGCGAATCCCAGCAGGTCGCGCAGCGGATAGATCAGCACCGGCTTGCCCGCCTGGTCGTCCTCCAGCGCCCACAGAACGCCCGCTGCCATCAACCACCGGTTCACGCACGTCGCCAGCAGCCACAGCAGTCCAGCCACGGGATGCCCGGCCAGCAATCCCCACGCCAGCCCCAGCAGCCCGAACGGCACCGAGTACGTCAGCCCCGTCCCCAGGTGTCCCGCCGGCCGCGACCTCCGTGTGCTCTTCATCCAGCGCAACTGGTCGCGGAACGAGCCACGCCAATCCTGCGGCAACACCATCAGCCGCACCACGTAGTTCGCCATCCGCACGCCGTAGCCCTTCGCCGCCAGCCGCTGCCCCAGCACAAAGTCCTCGGCGTAATACTGCCCCAGGTCCACGTATCCGCCGGCTTTTTGAAACGTGCCGCGCCGGAGAATCATGCTCACCCCCAGTGCAAACCGCGTCCCGCCTTCAATCATGTCGGCAACAAAGATCCCGCCCGACATCTCCACGCTCTTGCCCACCGCATCCAGTTGCGCCGCGAATCCGCCGGTCGTCCGCCCGATATACAGGCACGACGCCAGCTCCCGCGTCGGATCGACCATCTCCTGCACGCAGCGCCGAAGGTAGTCCTTCGACACGCGCGCATCCGCATCGCTGGTCACCAGCGTCTCGTAGGTTGCCGCCTCGCTCAGCGCGGCCAGCGACCACATCTTCGCGTTGGGAAACTGCGGCTCACCGCAGGTCAGAAATTTCGCGCGAATCGCCGGAAACTCCGCCGCAACCCGCTGCGCCATCTGCAGTCCCGCATCGCCGGCATGGCGAGCACAGAACAGAACCTCATACTCCGGATAATCCAGTTGGAAAAACCGCCGCAGATTGTCCTCGAGATCCGGTTCCGTTCCGTGCAGCGGCTTCAGCACGCTCACCGGAGGCAGAAAACCCTCAACCGGCGCCTGCTCCTCGCGCCGCTTCCGCCGCGCAAACCGCACCGCGCCGACCAGCACCATCCCGCAATAGATCGTCGACGTAACCGTGCCTGCAATCGCGCCGTAGAACAGAATCCGCAAGAACAAACTCATCTCACCTTTTCGGACCCCCGCGCGCTCGAATCAGGCGCGGTGCCCCCTGCACACCGCTCTTAAGTCTAAAGCATCGCCCCTACCTGGCCTTCGCTCCCCTCACCCCGCTCTTCGCCGCGACCACCGTGGCCTTCAGCGGAGCCGGTCTGCCCGCCGGCGCTGTCCGGTGCGGCACAATCGTCGGCCGCGACACCGGCACCAGTCCCGCGCCGGGCTGCTGCTGCTGCATCCGCGACAGCATCTCCGTCCGCACGTAGTCGACGAACCCCTGCATCTGCCGATTCATCTCCTCCATCCGTTCGCGCATCTGCAGCACAATCGCGATCCCCGCGATGTTCACGCCCAGGTCGCGCGCCAGGTTCAGGATGAACTCCAGCCGTTCCAGGTCCTCGTCGGTATACAGCCGCGTGTTGCCCTCGGACCTGCTGGGCAACAGCAACCCCTCGCGCTCGTACAACCGCAGCGTCTGCGGATGAATGTCATACATCTCCGCCACCGCCGAGATCATGTACGCGCCCTTGCTCTTACGCCGTGTCGTCATCGCCCTGTGCCTTCGCGGCCACGTCCAGCCGCTATCGCCCAAAGGATATCGCGAGTGCCCCATCCCGCGCATCGCAATGTTTCCGCGCGAACCTCGAAATCCATCAGCGCGAGAAGCTCGCCGCCGTCACGGCCTGCTCCGTGGACGGCTTCAACGCCTGCGCCGCAACCACCGGATAGGTCCCATACTCAATCGTCAGCGTCGCCTCGCCACCCAACCGCACATGACTCGACGAGACATTCTTCGCCGGCAGCCACACATCGCCGCGCCGCACGTAGTCCGACTCAAACGCCGCATGATTGATCCACCACGACGGGCTCTTGGCCGGCTCGCCCTGGATCTTCACCACCGCGTAATCGTCTTCGCTCACCCACACCTTGCCGTGATACGTGAACTTGTTATCGACCTTCGGCGTCACCTGCAGCACCCACGCCCGCACCGGGCCGCCCTCAGTCGCAACTGTCTCTTCCCCCACCAGCGCTGCGTCGTAGTTCTCCGGGCCGAGCGTCGTCTGCATGCGGTTCGATCGCGCGCTCGCCTCCTGCTCGCCCTCCACCAGCTTGCGCAGCACCTTGTCACAGATGAACTTCGAACCCGACTCCGACTCCACCGTGAACTGCTTCTGGTCCGGCCCGGTGTACACCATCCGCACCCGCAGTTCGGCATGATGCTCGCCGCCGGTGCCGGTGTACTCCACCTTGTACGTCCGCTCCGACTCGTAGAACTCCAGCGCCGCCGTCCGCTCCTTGTTCTTCTCCAGCATCCGCGCGACGATCTCCGCCACCGCCGGCCGAACTCCATCCGCACTCGCCGCAGCCGCTACGTTCGCGCCAACCAGAGTGTTGGCCCTAGCCTGTCGCTGTGCCTGCGCGCCCACCCCGCTCCCGCACACCATCGCCCCCGAAACCACGAGCCACATCGCAGATTGCCGCATGGAATCACCTCACCCTGGCCCGATTCCATCACGGTTGCACCACTTTTTGTGCAAACGTACCATGGCAATAAGGTCATTTCCTGATGAATGTCGGGCAGCCGACAAAGAGCTGGTGCGGCAAGCCTACTCTTATTTCAGCACTCCGGGATTTTTCTTCGCCGCCGGTATGCACAGCCGCGAAGCAACAGCCTCAGACCTCCGCCAGCAACTCCGCCCGCGGATCCTCCGGGTTCAGCTTCGCCAACTCACGCAGAATCTCCTTCGAGCGCTCGTCCTGCACCTTCGGCACGACGATCTTCACCTCGACGATCTCGTCGCCGCGTTTGCCTTCGTGCGACGCGCTCGGCACGCCCTTATCGCGCAGCCGCAGTTTCTGCCCCGTCTGCGTCCCTGGTGGAATCTTCAACTGCGTGCGCCCGCCGCCGTCGTGCGTATCGATCGTCGGCACCTCGATCTTCGCACCCAGCGCCGCTTCCGACACTGTAACCGGAACCGTTACATAAATATCGTCGCCTGTCCGCGTAAACACCGGATGCGTGCCCACCTTGATGATCAGATACAAATCCCCGGGAGCTCCACCCTCCGTGCCGGCGTTGCCCTTGCCCGCCAGCCGGATCCGCTGCCCGTCGCGTGTGCCCGCCTTGATGCGGAACTCCAGCGGCTCGCGTTTCGTAATCACGCCCTCGCCGTCGCAGGTCGCGCACACGTTCTGAATCTTGCCGGTGCCTTCGCAGCGCGGGCACTGGATGTTGAACTTCATCCGCCCGCCCATCTGCGTCACCTGGCCTGTGCCCTTGCACTCCGGGCATTCGATGCTGCCGCCAGTCGTCGACTTGCCCTTGCACGACGGGCACGTCTCCTGCCGCTGAATCTCCAGCCGGGCCACACCTCCGCGCACCGCCGACCAGAAGTCGACGCTCACCTGGTACTCGAGATCTGTTCCCGGCTGCGGTCCGCGTGCCGCCTTGTTCCCTCCGGAAAACATCCCGCCGAAGATGTCGCGGAAGCTCCCGCCAAACCCTCCGCCGGAAGACTCTTGTCTGCTTCCCCGTCCCCGCGCTTCGCCCTGGAAGCCCGAAAAATCGAAGCCGCCAAAATCAAACGGAACTTCCTGCGCCCCGCCGCGTTCCCCAGGGCGTCCCGCGCCGGCGCCGTAGCCGCCGCGCGCAGCCGCCTCGGCCGCGGCCGGGTCGATGTTGTCCGAGTAGAAGCCAAACTGGTCATACACCTTGCGCTTCTTCTCATCGCTCAGAACATCGTTCGCCTCAGAGATCTCCTTGAACTTCTCCTCCGACTTCTTGTCGTTCGGATTCACGTCGGGGTGGTATTTGCGCGCGAGTTTGCGGAACGCCTTGCGAATGTCCTCCGCCGTCGCCGTCTTCTTCACACCCAGCGTGCTGTAATAGTCCTTCGTCTGTGTCGCCATTCCAACGCTCTCTCGTCTCTAATCCTACTCATCCTGCATTCTAAAAAGGGGCACGGCCGAAGCCGCACCCCTTCTTTAGAACCGTCCTCGAAACTATCCGCGGACCAGCCGTCGGCCCGCAACTTCAGTTCCACACCTTCCGTGCCTCAATCGCTTCAATTGAAATCATCTGGTCTGGCTCCATCTGTCGCATCCGGTTCATAAACTGCTCTGCTTCTTCGCGCGTGTCGAACGTCATCCGGTTGTACAGCTGCCCGGCACGAACCTGGTCGCACCGCCACATGGTCTCATTCATTTAGCCCTACCTCCAGGAATCCGATTGAGTTTCAAGTCCTCAGTTCCAACACTCTGATTCAGCATTTCCACTTTCGTCTTGCATCGTGGCGCTCCACAAGAGTTCAGGTACTGCTGCACCTCCAGAATTCAGCGAGCCATTTTGTACCACCAATGTCTCACGTCCTGCAAACCTCTGCATACCTCAAAAGCTCGGATTTCTGGGAGGTATCGACCCGTATTCTCTTTTCTGCCCACCGTCAGTTCCACACATGCTGTATCGGCATCGGTTCGATCTTGAATACGAGGTCGGGAGACATCCCCGCCAGCTTGCGCGCGAACTCCCGCGCCTGCTCCTCGCTGTGAAACACGTTCTGCTCCTTGATCGCACCACCGAACCACTGCTCACACTTCCACACCATTTGCTGCGTCATTGTCCACCTCCGCCAATCCGGCCACCACCAAGCCGCCGGATTGATACAAGAAGAGCGCCCCAATCATCGGGAGGCGCCCTACCTACTTCCCTTATTATTGGATGCCGGACCGGCCCCCATGATTCGTTGCCGGTCCGGCTATCCCCATACTTATCGACTTACTTATCGACGTCCACGTACTCTGCGTCGATCACGCCTTCGTCCTTCTTCGGCTCTTCCGCCGCCGTGCCGGCAGCTTCTCCGGCAGGTGTCCCTTCCGCAGGAGCATTCGCCGTAGCCGCCTTGTACATCGCCTCGGCCAGCTTGTGGCTGACAGTGGTTAGACGCTCCTTCGCGGAATTCAGCTCAGCCGCACTCGGATCGCCGCTCAACGTCGTCTTGGCATCGGCCACCGCAGTCTCGACTTCGGTCTTATCCGCAGCCGCGACCTTGTCGCCCGACTCCTTCAGCATCTTCTCGACGTTGTAGACCATCGAGTCGAGCCCGTTGCGCGCTTCCACCTTCTCCCGCTGCTCCTTGTCCTCGGCCGCATGCGCTTCAGCGTCCTTCGCCATCCGCTCGACCTCTTCCTTGCTCAGGCCCGAAGAGCTGGTGATGGTGATCTTCGCGTCCTTGCCCGTGGCGTTGTCTTTCGCCGTCACGTTCAGAATGCCGTTCGCGTCAATATCGAACGTCACCTGGATCTGCGGCACGCCGCGCGGAGCGGTCGGAATCCCGCCCAGCTTGAACTTGCCCAGCGTGCGGTTCTGCGCCGCCATCGGACGCTCGCCCTGCATCACGTGAACCTCAACTTCGGTCTGGTTGTCCGCCGCCGTCGAGAACGTTTCCGTCTTCTTGGTCGGAATCGTCGTGTTGCGTGCGATCATGCTGGTCGCCACGCCGCCCTGTGTCTCGATCGACAACGTCAGCGGAGTCACGTCGAGCAGCAGCAGGTCCTTCACATCGCCCGCCAACACGCCTGCCTGCACCGCCGCACCAATCGCGACCACCTCATCCGGGTTCACACCCTTATGCGGCTCCTTGCCGAACAGCTTCTTCACCAGCTCCTGGATGGCCGGCATTCTGGTTTGTCCGCCGACCAGCACCACTTCGTCGATCTTGCTGGCGTCCACGCCCGCATCCTTCATCGCCTGCTTGCACGGCCCAACCGACTTCTGCAGCAGATCGTCGACCAGGCTCTCCAGCTTCGCCCGCGTCAGCTTGCGCACCAGGTGCTTCGGCCCGCTCGCGTCCGCCGTGATGAACGGCAGGTTGATCTCCGTCTCCTGCGCGGTCGAGAGCTCGATCTTGGCGCGCTCCGCAGCGTCCTTCAACCGCTGCAACGCCATCTCATTGCCCTTCGCGTGCAGGTCAAGCCCGCTCTCCTGCTTGAACTCGCCGATCAGCCAATCCACAATGCGCTGGTCGAGATTGTCGCCGCCCAGATGCGTATCGCCATTGGTCGACTTCACCTCGATGACGCCTTCGCCCACTTCGAGGATCGAAATATCGAACGTTCCGCCGCCGAAGTCATACACGGCGATGGTCTCGTCCTTCTTCTTGTCCAACCCGTACGCCAGCGCAGCCGCGGTCGGCTCGTTCACAATCCGCTTCACATCGAGACCAGCAATCTTGCCTGCGTCCTTAGTAGCCTGCCGCTGTGCGTCGTTGAAGTACGCCGGAACGGTGATGACCGCCTCAGTCACACTCTGGCCGAGATAGTCTTCCGCCGCCTTCTTCAACTTCTGCAGGATCATCGCCGAAATCTCCGGCGCCGTGTACTCCTTGCCCTGCGCAATCACTGCGACGTTATCGCCCTTGGCGACAACCTTGTACGGCACCATCTTCAGCTCGTCGCCAACTTCGCTCAGCCGCCGGCCCATGAACCGCTTGATGGAATAAATCGTGTTCTCGGGGTTCGTGATCGCCTGGCGCTTGGCCACCTGGCCCACCAGCCGCTCCCCGCTCTTCGTAAACGCCACAATTGACGGCGTCGTCCGTCCGCCTTCTTCGTTCGGGATCACTTTCGGCTCGCCGCCCTCCATCACCGCGACGCAGCTATTCGTCGTTCCCAAATCAATTCCTATAATCTTCCCCATACTGGCCACCTCTCCTATTTGTGGGAGTTCGCCTCCCTGAATCCACTGCTAAACCCTTGAAAATAAGCCCCAAAGCGCTTGGCTATTCCCGCCTGTCGCGTTTGCCGACGTTCCCAGTCTCACATATGAGTGACTTACTGTCAATATATCTGATGCAGATAATGTAGTCCGCGATGCTCAAACCTTCACGCCTGCATCGCAATCCCCGCAGCCGGCGGTTTCTGCTTGCGCATGAGGAAATAGCACAGCAGAATCACCGCCCCTGCCGCGCTCACCACAGCCTCGGCACCGGAAAGGCCGCGCGGCCCCCATTTATCGCCACCCCACCCATCGAGCCGGATCATATACAGCACCGGAACATTCCCCAGCGAGTTGATAATCGAGTACCGCCCGCTTCCGCTCTTGCCCGAATGCCCCAGGAATTCCAGCAGCACAGCCGTAAAGTAGGCATAGCCGGTTCCAGTGGTAAACAGGTACAGCGTTACCCCCAGATAGTACGTCGACGGCCGCATCGGCCCGAGCCACGTCACCCCGAGCGTCGCCGCGTTGATCAGTCCGATCGTCATGTACACCACCGGCGCCCGGCTCTTCGCCGGAATCAACGCCGCGGCCAGCGACCCAGCGCCCATCAGCACGGCCCCACCGAAGCCGTTCATCCAAGCCACGTGCGCGCCGTTGACACCATAGGACTTCGCGACCCCGGTGATGAGGCCTATCGCCGCGCCGCTGCACATCGGGAACAGCATGCAGAGCGTGTACGGAATCGCCTCCCAACGCCAGAACGTCTCGACAAACTCCCGCCCCATCCGCTGCAGGGTCTCCGTCAACGACTCGCCGCCTACCGTCTCCTGCTTCGGCGCGGCCAGCGCAAACAGCGCCGGAACAGCAATCATGGCACCGGCCGCCAGTCCCAGCAGCCCGAACCTGCCCGTATCGCTCAGCGGGATCAGCACCATCGCCGCCAGCGCACCGAACGCTAATCCTCCCGCCTGGTAGAAGCTGCCGCTCGTGCGGCGTGCCTTCACGGACCCGACCCCTCCCATAATCCCACCGCAACTGGAGACCACAAGCTGGCTTGCGCAAGCCGCCACAAACATCAGCACCAAGACCGGGGTCGATCGCAGGTCCTTCTGAGCCAGCGAGATCGCCATCAGGATCCCGCCAGTCACTCCGCCGATCAGCAGCCACGTCCTCCGCCGCACCAGAAAGTCGGTGATGGGACTCCACAGGAAATAGATCATCGTCGGGAGCGCCATCAGGTCGACCAGGCGCGATTGCTCGCCCGATCCCACTCCCCTCTGGCTCAGCATGTAGGCGAGGACGCCCCCCTGAATCACGCCGTTCATCAGTACAGCCGATGGCGCAATCAGCAGGGAATAGAGCCACGGCCGCTCTTTCTCTCGCGCGGAACCAGGCGGCCCACCCTCTAGCAAGACCTCCGCGCCGACCGCCTCGATCTCATTCATCCCCAGAATCTACCACGCCGATTGCGCACTGTCCCCGCTTTCTCAGACCTACCTCGCTGATAAACCGGACATTACCAACCCATCCATTCGTGCCGCTCTTTTCTTCTGGCCAAAGTGCATCCCACGTCTCTCGGCGAGCCTCTATAACAAGACAGTTCTTCTGTTGCATAATCCCCTCACAGGAGCCGCACCTCCAGCATGGCGACCGCTGCCACAGCCCCGCTCGACCAGTCCGCCGAAGTCGACGCGGGCGTAAACCCATGGCTCATTGCCGCCGCCGTGATGCTCGCAACCTTCATGGAGGTGCTCGACACCGCCATTGCCTCGGTCGCCCTCCCTTACATCGCCGGCTCGCTCTCCGCCACCAACGATGAAGCCACGTGGGTGCTCACCAGCTACCTCGTCGCCAACGCCGTCGTCCTGCCCGCCAGCAACTGGTTCTCGCTCAAGTTTGGCCGCAAGCGCTTCCTGATGACCTGTATCGCCATCTTCACCGTCGCCAGCTTCGCCTGCGGAGCCGCGCCGACCCTCGGCCTGCTCCTGCTCGCCCGCGTCGTCCAGGGAGCCGGGGGCGGCGCCCTCCAACCCCTCTCGCAAGCCATCCTGCTCGAATCCTTCCCACCCGCCAAACGCGGCGCCGCCATGGCTGTCTTTGCTTTCGGAGTCGTCGTCGCCCCCGTACTCGGCCCCACGCTCGGCGGCTGGCTCACAGACTCCTACTCCTGGCGATACGCCTTCTACATCAACATCCCCATCGGCATCCTCGCGCTCTTCATGATCGGCCGCTTCATCAAAGACCCGCCCTACATTTCCAAAGCCAAAGTCGCGCCGCTTGATCGCTATGGCTTCGCCGCTCTCGTCATCTGGACCGGCGCCCTCCAGGTCATCCTGGACAAGGGTCAGGAAGTCGACTGGTTCGGAGCCACGTGGGTCCGCTGGGCCGCCGTCGCTCTCGTCGTCAGCTTCGTCTACTTCGTCTGGCACTGCTGGACCGACAAGAACGCCCTCGTCGACCTCAAAGTCTTCAAGGATCGCAACTTCCTCATCGGCTCAGCTCTCATCTTCCTTTTCGGAATCGGCATCTACTCCACCATTACCGTGCTTCCGCTCTTCTACCAGGAACTACTCGGCTATACGGCATTCACCGCAGGCCTGGTGGTCGCACCCCGCGGCATCGGCGCCATCTGCGCCATGCCCATCATTGGGTACCTCTCCAACAAGATCGACCCACGCTTCCTGCTCACCTTCGGATTCCTCACCTTCGGCCTCACCACCCTCTACTTCGGCAACGTTACCTTCGACATCTCCCCCAGCACGCTGCTGCTGCCGATTCTCATCACCGGGTTCGGCCTCTCCTTCGTCTTCGTTCCCATCAACATCGCCGCCTACGGCACCCTGCCCAACAACCAGATCGGAAACGGCTCCGGCATCTTCAACCTGATGCGCAACGTCGGCGGCTCCATTGGAATCTCTGTCGCCTCCACCCTGCTCACCCGCCGCAGCGACGTCCACCAGAACGAAATCCTCAACTCCGTCCCGCAAACCGGACAGCAGTTTCAGAACTCGCTCGCCGCCTCCCAGCACGCCCTTACCAACTCCTTCGGCCCGGCCAACGCCCTGCACCCCGCCCAGGCCCAACTCTACGAGCAACTCGGACGCCAGGCCACCATTTGGTCCTTCGTCGATGTCTTCCGCTGGCTCTCGCTCTTATGCTTCCTCTGCGTCGCCGTCGTCTGGACCTTCAAGAAGGTCAAGCCCGGCAAAGCCCCCGCCGGCGCCCACTAGCATCATCTCGGCATATGCACGTGCCGATGTCGCCGCAGCATCCACAGCCCTACCGAGACGAGTGACCATACCGCCGTCGCCCCTGCGATCACTCCAGCGGCGTTCCATCGCGATAGCCCGAACCAGACCACCGCGGCAAACCCGACTAACCCGATCGCTCCCAACGCTGCGCCCGCCGCATCCAAGCTCGCCGCTTCCCGCCCACGGCGTGTTCCGTTCATTCCGGCTTCGCGCTTGCGGCGCTTCTCGTGACTTTCGATCAGACTGGCCCCGGCCGGAAAAATCGCCGGAAACGCCAGGAACAATCCACCCACTTCCGGCCCAAATCGTTTTGCGATCACGCCCGCAAGAACAGTGCACGCGCCCCCAAACATAAATCGCAAAACATATTCGTGCGCCCTCGATTCCTTCAGCGCCGATAACTTCACCGAGAGCATCATCGCCGCACCAGTGCCAGCAGCAACACTCCCACCGAAGTTCCCAGCCACACCGGCATCAGCGTCAGCGTAGTCGCCAAAGTCGACCGCTTGTATCGCATCAGCGCCCAACTCACGCTGGCCGCGTAGAGGCAGAACGCGGCCGCACCCAGTATCATCGACCGCGCCTCCACCGCCGCGTAGCCTTTGCCGTCATGCGCGATGGTCAGTCCCAGCGTTGCCAATGCAATCGAGGGCGCCGCCCCAAACAGCCCGGCAAAGCTCTTGGGTCGAAACACGTCTCCCAGCATCGCAAACAGGCTCACCACCACTCCGCCGATTGCGAACCGCACCAGAAGTTCCTGCATCGCTCCCCGCCGCCCCATTACCCGCCCGGACTATGCAGCCTTCTTCGCCTTCTTGATCAACCCCCAGGCCGTGGCCTCGCCCTTGCAACCAAGCAGGTGAAACTTCTTTCCTTCCATGCCGTGGTAGTTCACGAAGAAGATCTCCAACTCATGTAACCACTTCGGTGGCAAATCGCTGAACTTCCGGATATTGGCATACCGATGATTCACTTCGGCCACGGCCACCAGCCGATCGTTGCGGGTCCTCTTCTTGCCGTCGATCTGCTCCCCTTCAATCACGCCGATCAAGCGCGCCTTCACCGCGCACCCGGGATACGCCGACTCGTCCATCAACAACAGTACGTCGATCGGATCGCCGTCGGCAGCCAGCGTGCGTGGCAGGAAACCAAAGTCATAAGGAAAGGTCATCCCCGCCGGCAGCACCGCCTTCAGCACAAACACCTCCTGCTTCGGATCGAACGCGAACTTGTTCCTCGACCCTGCCGGCGTCTCGACGATCACCTGCAAACAGCCATCCTTCTTATCGACCGGCTTCAACCGCGTTGGATCCGCCAAGAACTTCCCGTTGCCCACGGAGTACCCCTTCATTAATGGTCTATTAACACCCGCAGTAAGACCCCTTTCCGCCTCGGCAGGTTGCTTCGCCGCCCGTCCGCCGGATCCCGGTACTTCTGGCAGCGCGTGATCCACTTCTCTGAAAAAAAATGAGTGGCGCGCGCTCTTAGTCCCATCTCATTCACCATCGCTTGCTGATGGCGAATCTCACCATAGGAAGGATCACCCGATGTCCAACCCGTTCGTTCACCTCGAACTCTGTACTCCCGACACCGCCAAGGCCAAGGCCTTTTACTCCGGCCTCTTCGGCTGGGAATTCAAAGACAATGACATGGGTCCGATGATCTACAGCACTTTCCAGCCCTCGTCCGGTCCTGGCGGCGGCGTCTACTCCCTTCCCGGTCTGCCCACCACTTGGCTCGCCTACGTCGGCGTCGACGACATCAAGGCCGCCACAGAGAAAGCAAAATCCCTCGGAGCCACCATCTATAAAGGCCCGGACAAGATTCCCAATATCGGCTGGTTCACCGTCCTCGCCGACCCCACCGGCGCGACCATCGCCCTTTTCCAACCAAAGAAATAACCTGCCAGAGAATGCCTTGGCCACCTCCTCGCACACGCGCACGCTGGAATCGTCAACCTCACTCTTCCAGCGTGCGCCGTTATCATTGTTCCAAAGGAGAAACGCCTTCTTATTGTGTGTAAACCATCACATCTAAAAGGTTTACATGTCACAAAGGGAAGGCAAAGTTACAACCGAGTGCAAAAGTTTGCACCCGCCGCGCAAGAATCCTCACACGTCGCAGAGACTTCCGGACATCCCGCCCAAAATTCGCGAAATCAACAGAACCGCAGGTTTGGTGACCGTCGTGCACTAGTCAATGCGAATCGGCCATGATCCCGCCCGCGCCAGACCTTCTGACACTCGCCCGACCAATGAGCCGCATTCCATTGGAGGAACCACGATGCGTCTGCTGTCATGCGGTCTTGCCATTCTCTCAGCGCTCACCCTGCCCCTGGTCGCCCACGCCGATACGTTTGCGGGAACTGCCACGTTCTCCGACACGTCCGGAGTCAACAACTCCTACAACTTCACCGGCTCTTTTTCCAACCCCTCATTCTCCTTTTCCGGGCCAGTCGGAACCGTCTACACCGACGCGCTGAACATCCACTGGAACGACGTCAATTGTCACTCCAACTGCAGCGCCCCCAGCGACGCTCTCTCCGTCACCGTAAACTTCACAAGTCCGAACCCTGCAACCACGGGCTTCGTCGGATCCGGCGACACCTACCTCACCTTCTACGGTTTGATCACCAACTCCGACATCAATTGGAGCAACAACAGCCAGACAGTAACCTTCACGGATGGTTCTACGATCCTGCTTACGTTGCCCAACTTCAGCTTCTCGGGCTGGGGAGATGACTGCCTCTCAGGCTCCGAGGATCTCAGCATTAAAGTGCTGGATCCAACTACGGTCACACCCGAACCGTCGAGCCTGTTGTTGCTGGGAACCGGCGTCCTCGGAATCGCAGGCGGGCTGCGTCGCAGGCTTGCCGCCTGACGAATCACCCTCTCGTCCGGCCGGGTGCCCCATTCATGCGCAATCGCATCGCGCATGAGTGGGGTTTGCCCTGCCTACTTCCTATGCGAAAGCCACTTCGCAATCCGGCTCAGCACAAATTCAACTCTGAAAGAATTCGCGCTGCTACTGCTGCGGCGGCGTCGGAGTCGTCCCGGTACCGGTGGTGGGTGTGCCGGGACCCGGAGTAGCACCCGTTCCAGTGGCCGGTGTAGTCCCCGGCGCGCCCGGCGTCGTCCCCAGCGAACCCGCGCCCACTGACCCTAGCCCCGCATTCATCTGGCCTTTCTGCCGCAGCAGTTCCAGCCGCGGGTCCCACAGAAATTCCCAGTTCTCGTACGTCGCCTGCTCGTTCGGCGTGTTGATCGAAGAACCCTTCGCCGCAGTCCCCACTCCCATAAACGGCCCCGCGCCCGAGCCTCCCAGGCCTCCAGGCGAACTCGCCATTCCCGCCGCCGCGCCCAACCCCGAGTTGCTGGTATCGGTCGACCCCGTCGCTCCCGTGGCCGTCGCTCCGGCACCTGCCACACCAGCCGCGCCCGCGGCACCAGCCGCACCCGCCGCGCCCGGACCAGCCGCGCCTCCGGCTCCCGCAGCACCGCTTGCTCCCGCTGCACCGCCCAGGCCCGGTCCGGGGACACCCGTCGACTGCATCCCCGCCGCCGCGCCCAGCCCGGTTGTCGCCAACCCCGTCAATGGCTGCCCGAAAAATCCCTTCACCGTAGTCTTGTTCTGCCCCACCAGGATCAGCCGGTAGTCCGGCTTCCCCGTCAGCGGATCCACGTACCGCTGCCGGAGATAGCGCACATTGTTCGTGTTCTCCAACTGCTCAATCGATCCCGGATAGTGGCCGAACTTTTTGTAGTAGAGCCGGATCGCCCGCACATACTGGTCCATCCGCCGCATCGACTCGACTTCCTTCTCGCGCCGCAGGTTGAAGGCCACATCGCTCGCCGCCACGCCCAGCCCAATCAGGATGATCGCGATCACCACGATCAGCATCAGCAGCATGTATCCCTGCTCGGAGTCTTGCTGCTCCCTGTCTCCGCATCCCTGTTCCCTGGTCGTCATCATCTGTTCGCGCTCGTCTTCCCTCGAACCTCGAACCTTGTACCTCGAACCTTGCCCATCAGTTTGCCAATAGCGGAAGAGTCTGCGTGTTCTTGTTCTGCATGTCTTCCACCTGGATGGACTTCGCATCGACCGCGATCATCCGGTAGCGCCGCAGCACAATGTCCCCCGCCGACGCCAGAATCACGTCATCGCCGTGCAGCAGGCACGCCTGCCGCACTCCATTGGACGCCCACTCCACCCCAAAGAACTTCAGGTCGATCGGCGGGGGTGGCGGCGGTGGCGGACAATTCGGCGGGCACGGAACCGGCGGCGGAGGTGGCAGAGGACGCGCCGAAGCCACCGGCTTCGGCATCGAAATCGGAACCACCGGCGCCGAGTTTACCGAAAAAATGTTCCGCCCCGTCCCCGAGTACTGCAGCGACTCGCTCACCAGCATCGCATCCATGTGCAGCGTCGGATCGAGGGTCGCCGAAGTCATCGGCTTCGCATTCGCACCGCCGCCCGCAGACCGTGCCGGCGCAGTCACGGCGACCGGAGCAGACGCCGGTGTGCTGTCCGCGAACACCTCTTCATACACATAAATCGCCGCGCCCAGCGCCAGCACCCCCAGCACTCCAGCCATGATCGTCTGTCTGCGGTTGGTCGCTCCAAGGTTCATCGCGGGCCTCCTGCAGAAGCCGACAAGTCCGTGCCTGCCGCGCTTGCGCTTCCCGGCGCCGCGGCGTCCTGGGGAACAATCCCGCGCTCATACGTCTTCAGTCCCAGCCGCAGGTTCACCGAGCCCGTCTGCTGTCCGCTCAGCGCCACCCGCGTGATCACGAAGAACATCTTGTCCCGCTCCAGCGAGTTCAGCAGAATCACCAGCGGCCGGTAATCCCCGCTCAGCCGCGCGTCGATCTGCAGTTCCGTCAGCTCGCCCGCCGAGCCCGCCAGCACCGGCTCATGAAGATACCCGGCGCCCGTCAGCCGCACCCCAGCCTTCTTCGTCAGCGCCCCCAGCTCGGCCGCAACCCCCGAGTCCGACGCCGGCAACCGGTCGCGATAGAACCGGTCCGCCTCGCCCGTTGCCGCAGCCAGCTTCGCATCCAGCCCGCGCAGTGGTTCGACCGCGACGGCCGCGCGCTGCTTCGCCGCCTGCTGCCGCGCCATCGCGTCCGCGTTGTAGTTGCTGGAGTCGTGCCACAGAAACAGCATGTGCCCAATCAAATAAAGATTCGCCAGCACCAACAGCCCCACTCCCGCCCAGTGGAGATTCAGGGGAGTAACTAGGTTGCGCACGGACCCGGTGCCATTGCGCGCGGTCGCCTTTGCCTTCTGCACCGTCGCGACCGTCATGGCTTCACCCCCGGCGCAACCGGCTTCTTCGCCTTCGGGGCAGTCGCGCTACCTCCGGGACCCGCCTTCTTCGCCGCTGCCGGCCCCGCGGACTTATTCCCTGTTCCCTGTTCCCTGTCTGCTGCTTTCTTCGGTTCCGGAGGCAGCGGGTTATAGCCACTCAAAATATCGAACTCCACGCCGCCCGGAACCATTGCAGCCTGCACCACCTTGCCCGCCTCCTGCGTCTGCGCTGTCTCGTTCGACAGCCGCGGCGACAGGAACCGCTGGCTCTGTTCCATGTTGCGCACCAGCTCCACCGTGCGCTCCCGATCGCCGCTCACCCGCATCCGGATATTCACGTTGCCGTCCGGCGTAATCGCCGGCTCGATGCTCGTCACCTGCACGCCCGCCGGCAGCACCCGTTCCAGCTCCATCATCACCGCGGTCCAACTGAAGCTCTTGCTCTCAAACAGCGCATTCAGGAACTTCGACCGCTCCAGCACAGCGCGATTCGCCGGCTGCCGCATCCGTGCCTCGTTCGCCATGCGCTCGTTGTCCAGCGCCTGGGTCTGCTGCTTCAGCGCGTCCATCTGCGCCTCTTCCACCCGCGCCCGCGCGCTCATCACGTGCAGGCCGATCCCCAGCCCCACCGCCAGCAGCGCCAGCGCGGCCATCCCAATCCGCAGTTTCGCAAACAGCGGCCGCAGTTCGACAAACGGGTGGGTCGCGAGATTGACCGAAATCTTCATCAGTTCGACAGCGCCCCCCGCACGCCCGCCAGCCAGCCCAGCGGCACTCCCCCGCGCGAACCCGCCGAAGCTGCTCCGTCTCCCAGCATCTGCCGCTCGACCATCTCCTGCACCGCTACCGGCCCAATGCCCACGCCCGCCTCATCGATGATCGCCGTCAGCGTCTCCGCGCCCAGCGGCCCCGCCGCCAGCACCACTGCCGGCGCCGACTGCAGCGTGTCTTCAAAATACGCCGCCGCCACGCTCACCGCCTGTCCAATCTCGTTCTTCGGCGCGATCACACTCGCCTCCACCACCACTTCCGGCTCCCGCACCGGAACCCGGTTCTCCAATGCGGCCATCCGAGCTGCAATCGCCGCAATGCTTGTATCCACCGGCTCCATCGCCGCCGCAACACTGCCCACTGGCGCCGCGCCATCCGCCAGGTCCACCGTCCGATGCAGCAGCAGCACGCCCGCTTTCACAATCGCCGTCGTCACTCCGTCCCGCCCAGCATTCACGATCAGCGTCGGAATCTCCCGCTCCTCCAGCCCCGCCAGCGCCGCCAGCGTACTCGGCAGCACCGCGCCCGGCTCAAACCCCGCCTCGCGCACCACCGCTTCGTACTCCGCCTGCAACTCGTTCGGCATCGCCACCGCCAGCACCTGCATCACGCCCCGCGACGTCGCCATCACCTGGTAGCTCACCGCCGCGTCATCCGCGTCGAACGGCAGCAACTTCTTCAGCCGGAACCGCACCAGCGGCAGCGCCTCGGCCGCCTTCGCCGGCAGCGAATCGAACTCCAGCAGCAGCACCCGCACCGCCGCATCCGGGACCACCAGCGTCACATCGCGCGTCCGCTGGCTCACATCCTCCAGCACCTTGCGGATCGCGGCCACCAGCATCCCGCGGCCAATCACGCCATTCCCAATCGCCCCTGCGCCTGTCTCCGCAGCCTCGCCGCCGCGCAGATGCGGAATCGCAACTCCGCTCGCCAGCGCCACCTGCGACACCGCAGACAGCACCGCCGACGCGTCCTCGGCCCGCGCCGCCACCACGCCCTCGGCCCGCACTTCGCACGCCAGCCTCGGCCGCGTCCCTAACGTTCTCGGCAAAAATTCCATTCCGTCCTAGACTACCTATTTCCCTTCGCTTCCGCCGCTAAACGCTTCAATCCCCACACAGAAATATCCACCAGAGCCAGAATGAAAACAAGCCAGATGGTCCACTCGACGAAGCGCCAACTCCCAAATCTGTGGTTACCCAGATATAACGCACCGGACTTACCGTTCAAGAGACCGAGGACTAACGGCGCAAACCCAGCTATTACGCAGCAGATAGTGTGCCTCCACCTTGTCGCCCACGCCATGTCACTTCCGAAAGCACCCGTTGCTTGTCTCTCCACCATGGCCGTCCCCTGATGTCCGTCGGTTGCCTTATCTCCCCGCCTCGATAAACGTAACCTTATTAATCTCCTTCAGCGTGGTAATCCCCAGCCGCACCCTCTCCAGCGCCGAATCCCGCAGGAATCCCATCCCCTTCTCTTTCGCCTTCTTGCGAATCTCGCTCCCCGGCTTCTTCGCCAGCAGCATCTCGCGAATCTCGTCATCCAGTTCCAGCAGTTCGTGGATCGCCGACCGTCCGCGGAACCCTGTCCCCGCGCACTCCATGCATCCCGGCCCTTCGCGGAACTTGAACCCGCGCCATTCCTCCGGATCGAGCCCGCTCGCAATCAACTCCGCGTCCGAGTACGTCACCTCGCGCACGCAGAACTCGCACACCGTCCGCACCAGCCGCTGCGCCAGAATGCAGTTCAGCGCCGACACAAAGTTATACGGCTCCACTCCCATGTTCAGGAAGCGTCCCAGCACGTCGACCACGTTATTGGCGTGCACGGTAGTGAACACCAGATGCCCCGTCAGCGCCGAGTTGATCGCAATCTGCGCCGTCTCCGCATCACGGATTTCGCCCACCAGAATCTTGTCCGGGTCATGCCGCAGAATCGACCGCAGCCCCCTCGCGAACGTCAGCCCCTTCTTCTCGTTCACCGGAATCTGCGTGATGCCGCGAATCTGGTACTCGACTGGGTCTTCAATCGTGATGATCTTGTCTTCTTCGCTCTTGATTTCGTTCAGCGCCGCATACAGCGTCGTCGTCTTACCCGAACCCGTCGGCCCCGTCACCAGCACCATCCCGTACGGCTCCTTGATGTATCGCCGGAACCGCCGCAGATCGTCTTCCGCGAACCCCACCACATCCAGGCTTAGCTTCTTGAACTTCTCCGACATCGACTCTTTATCGAGCACGCGCAACACAGCATTTTCGCCATGCACCGTCGGCATAATACTCACGCGAAAGTCGATCAGCCGCCCCTTGTACCGCACCCGGAAGCGTCCGTCCTGCGGGACGCGCCGCTCAGCAATATCCAGCTCGCTCATCACCTTGATGCGCGACAAAATCGTCTGGTGGTGCTCTCGCGCAATCGGCGCCATCGCCTGCTGCAGCACGCCGTCGATGCGGTACTTCACCAGCAGTGAATCATCCTGCGTCTCGAGATGAATATCCGAGGCCCGCCGTTCGAGCGCGGTGAAGATCGTCGTATCCACCAGCCGGATGATCGGCGAAATATCGCCCTCGCCGGTCAGCCGCTCAATGGAAATATTCTCGTCGGAATTGTCATCGCCCGAAAGCACGTCGAACGCGAGCCCCTCGCTCGCCTCGTCCAGAACGCGCTGGCTCTGCTCCGTCTTCTTCAGCAGATCGGTAATCTGCGACAGCGTCGCCACCCGGGTCACCAGGCGCATCCCCAGCAGGCCGGAAATCTCGTCCAGCATCATCAGCTTCGAGGGGTCGCTTACGGCAATCGCCAGCCGCCCCTCCAACTGCTCCAGCGGCACAAAGTTGTACCGGAACATCAGGTCCACCGGCACGCTCTTGAACAGATCGTGCGAAATCTTGAAGTTCTTCAGGTCCACGAAGTCCGCGTGATACCGCCGCGCGAGCGCCTGCGCGCGTTCCACTTCGCTCATCCCCATTTCGCTCACACTGAGCGGTACTGCAACCGGCGTAGCCATATATCAGTAAGACTCCCCTCAAACTCGTCCGTCACCGCTCGTTACCAAATACAATCCACCTCTTTCGAGTCATGGATCAATGCATCTTTCGTTACCAGTTTGGCTCCGTACACAACAGCGGTCGCACCAATCAGCCGATCGGCCGGATCATTCGGGTACGACGGACCGAATTTAGTCGATTGCGCCGCAATCTGACTGCTGATGGGCAAAACCCTGTACACCGATTCAATGAATCGTACGTAGTCTTCGAGCGACGAACTCACCCGTATTCGTCCGCGCGCGATTTGGAAAGCAATCTCCCTCAACGTAATGTCCGCAATCGCAAGCTTGCCCTCACGCCGGGCCTCCGCAAGCGCAGCACGCGCAGGCGGAGATAGAAGCGTCTGATCCTGGGTCAGCCAGACTACCGCATGAGTATCAACTACGATCATTGAGCTGTGCCGCGCTGGCTTCAAAGAACGCCTCATTCTCTGCATCGGAATAGATCGGCGAGAGGATGTCCCCAAGAATCTCTACTGTGCCCGGAAAACGAAAAGCATCCAGCGGGTCCTCTTCCGCGTCCAGCGGCCCGACCTTCGCGTATGGCTTCCCATTCTTCGTCACAATAACCTCTTCTCGCTTCATCTTGACATCATCCAGCACCGCCAGACATTGCGCCTTGAACTTTCCAGCAGCCATCGTCTTCATCGCGCACCTCAACCATAGTCATCATACCATGGTCACACATTTCCCCCAGCCCTGAAACCTCCGTTCCTCCACACAACCGGGGCGTCCTCGACGCTGTCGCCAACAAAGTCGGCACCCTCGAAATCTCCCTCAACGTCGCCAAACCATAGGCGTTGTTTCTGAGACAGGCATGGGCTTCCGCTGAAGTAACATGGACTCATGAAGCTCATCACCACCCTTCTCCTGCCCGCGCTTTCGCTCGCTCAAATCGCCGCTACGGCCCAGACACCGGCTCCCGCCAAACCCCACACCGCAACCGCACCCCACACCGCGGCCTCCGCGTCTAGAACGGGCTGCGTTAAGC
>Ga0207416_1001035_pt1 | contig 40194 bp, 32 predicted proteins | sample PaiPotPPM11metaG_FD_184107 | JGI IMG/M metagenome (GOLD analysis project Ga0207416, IMG submission 184107) | Iron sulfur acid spring bacterial and archeal communities from Banff, Canada, to study Microbial Dark Matter (Phase II) - Paint Pots PPM... ...
CCGCGGTCGAGTGCGGCCAACGCGTCGTCAACGATGCGGCCACCGTCGGCGCGCACGTCACCCTCGCCGCGCGCGAGCGCTTCGATCCCCGCTTGTAACTCCGCGAACTCCGCATGACGAGCAGCCACAAGCCCGGCTAAGGAACCTCTGAAGAAATCGCTGCAGCGATCGCAACGAGCACTTTCGCCGCAGATCTAGACGCAGCCGAAGGAGCATACTCAAGAAGTCTGTGACCGAGGCTGCAACGACGAGGTGCGACGAAAATGCCGTTGCCCAAAGGGTTTGACAGCAAAGGCCGCGTCTGCTTCGTCGATGACTCCATCACATACCACTGCGGGTATGCTCGGTCGCCGTCTCCTAGCATTCGCGGCCTTTGCGGTTCAAACGATCGGTACATGGACTTCTTCAGAGGTTCCTTACGTCAAGGCGTTCGCGGTACCATGCCGAAAAGACCTCAGCCCAGCCGGAGCGGTCCGCCAAAAGGAGACATCGTGCCGAACTCCCCCGCCGACGAACAGCGCATCAACGCCATCCGATTCCTTGCCGTCGATGCCGTTCAAAAGGCCAACTCCGGTCACCCCGGCATGCCGATGGGCGCAGCCGCGATGGCGTACGCACTTTGGACGCGGCACTTGCACTTCAATCCGAAAGATCCGCACTGGCTCAATCGCGATCGGTTCGTGCTCTCGGCGGGACACGGTTCGATGCTGCTCTACGCGTTGTTGTATCTCACCGGATACGACCTCTCGCTCGACGACATCAAACACTTCCGGCAGTGGGAGAGCAAGACGCCCGGTCATCCCGAAGCCGAACGCACGCCCGGCGTCGAAGCCACTACCGGTCCGCTCGGCCAAGGCGTTGCCAACGCCGTTGGCATGGCGATTGCCGAAGCGCATCTCGGCGCGGTGTACAACCGCAGCGACGCAGCGATCGTCGATCACTTCACGTATTGCATTTGCGGTGACGGCGATTTGATGGAAGGAATCAGCCAGGAAGCGGTTTCCCTCGCCGGCCATCTCAAACTCGGCAAACTCATCGCGTTCTACGACGACAATCTCGTTTCGCTGGCCGGCCCCACCGATATTACTCTCACCGACGATGCGGCCCAGCGGTTCGAAGCCAGCGGTTGGCACACGCAGTTCATCAACGTCGATCGCGGTAATGACGTGGATACGATCGACCAGGCGATTACGGTCGCCAAGAACGTCACCGACCGTCCCTCTTTAATTGTGATACGCACGCATATCGGTTACGGCTCGCCGCGGCAAGACAACTACTTGGCGCACGGTGAAGCGCTCGGCCCCGACAACGTCAAGAAATCAAAGGAAGAACTCGGGTGGCCGCTATCGCCGGACTTCTATGTTCCCGACGACGTGCTGGCATTTTTCAGGGAGGTCGGCGCCAAGGGCGCACAGCTCGAGGCGCAATGGCAATCCACCTTTAGCGGTTGGAAAACCGGCAATACAGACTTGGCGGCGCAACTCGAACGCGCGTTGCGCGGCGAGATTCCACCAAATCTTCCGTGGCCGGAATTCAACGAGCAGAACGGCAGCGTCGCGACGCGCGATGCCGGCGGCACCGTAATGAATGCGATTGCGGAGAGCCTCCCCGAGTTGGTCGGCGGTTCGGCCGATCTCGATCCCTCGACGAAAACCTACCTTAAGAATTGCGGCGACTTCGAACCCGGAAACTACGCCGGTCGCAACATTCACTACGGCGTTCGCGAACACGCGATGGTTGCCGCGACCAACGGCATCGCGCTGCACGGCGGCTTGCTGCCGTTCTCGGCGACCTTCTTCAACTTCGTCGACTACTGCAAACCGGCGGTTCGCCTCGCCTGCCTGTCGCAGTTGCACTGTATCTTCGTCTTCACCCACGATTCGGTATTCTTGGGCGAAGATGGCCCAACGCACGAACCGATCGAACAACTCGCAATGCTGCGCGCGACGCCGAACTGCAACGTCGTGCGCCCGGCCGATTCCCTGGAGGTGCTCGAAGCCTGGAAACTCGCGCTGGCCGGTAAGGGCACGCCCTGGGTGCTCGTGTTAACGCGCCAAAAGTTGCCATTCCTCGGCGCGCGCAACGCCGACGTGGCTAAGGGCGCCTACGTGCTCGCCGACGCCGGCGGTGGGACGCCCGATTGCATTCTTATCGCAACCGGATCGGAAGTGTCGCTCGCCGTCGACGCCAAGAAGATCCTCGATACGAAGGGGCTGCGAACGCGCATCGTGTCGATGCCCTGTTGGGAACTCTTCGAGGCGCAGCCGCAAGAATATCGCGACACGGTCCTGCCGCCCGCGGTCACGGCACGCATGTCGATCGAAGCGGGCGCAACCTTCGGCTGGTCGCGCTGGGTCGGCGATCGCGGATTCGCCTTCGGCATCGACCATTTCGGCGCGTCCGCGCCGATGGCTGCGATTGCCAAAGGTTTCGGCTTCACGCCCGATCACGTCGCCGAGTTAGCACTCGAGCGATTCTCACTCGTCAACCGATAACACACTTCTAGGAGACAACCGTGAAGAATCAACTGCAGCAATTGCTCGACGCCGGACAAAGTGTCTGGCTCGACAACCTTCGCCGCAGCATGTTTGCCTCGGGCGAACTTCGACGCATGATCGAAAACGGTCTGCGCGGGATGACGAGCAACCCGACGATCTTCGAGAAAGCCATCGGCGCCGGTAACGATTACGACGAGCAACTCAAGCAACTCGTCGGCTCCGAGAAGAGTGCGGAAGCGCTGTTTTGGGATTTGGCGATCGCCGACATTCAGCAGGCGTGCGACGAGTTCGCGCCTGTCTTCAAATCGTCGGGCGGCAACGACGGTTTCGTTAGCCTCGAGGTTTCGCCGCTACTGGCGCGCGACACGCAAGGCACGATCGCGATGGCCAAAGACCTTTGGTCTCGCGTCGCGCGGCCGAATCTCATGGTGAAAATCCCGGGAACGAAAGAGGGCCTGCCGGCCATCGAAGAGTGCATCTACGAAGGCGTCAACATCAACGTTACGCTGATCTTCTCAATCGACATGTACGAAAAAGCTGCGCGGGCGTACGTCAAAGGGTTGCAGCGGCGCGTCGCCGAGAACAAACCGATCGACAAGATCCGGTCGGTCAACTCGGTCTTCGTTAGCCGCATCGACACGGCTGTTGACAAGTTGCTGCACGACCGCATCGTCAAGGGCGAGAAACTCGACAGCCTGCTGGGCAAGACCGGCGTCGCTAATCTCAAACTCACCTATCAGAAGTTCAAAGAAGTCTTTCTAGGCGAAGAGTTTGCGCCCATTAAAGCGCTCGGCGGTGCCGTGCAGCGGCCACTTTGGGCCTCGACCTCGACCAAAGACCCGCATTATCCCGACCTGATGTATGTCGAAAGCGTCGTTGGTTCCGACACCGTCAACACGATGCCGCCGCAGACGCTCGACGCGCTGCTCGATCACGGCACGATAGTGCCGGACTCGGTCGAAAGCGATCTCTCCGGCGCCAACGACGTGATGCGCGCGCTACGCGATGCGAAGATTTCGCTCTTCGAAGTCACCGAGCAGCTGCAGACCGAGGGCGTCACGCTCTTTTCGGACTCGTTTGCCGCACTGCTTGGAGCGATCGTTTACAAGCAGAAATTGCTCGAAAGCGGCGGAGCCGATCGCGTGCGACTGACGGCCGGACCGTCACAAGGTGCATACGATAGCGCGTTAGCAAAACTTGCGTCAGACGATTTCCTCAAACGGTTGTGGGCGCACGACCCGACGCTATGGTCGACCGATGCCGCCGATGCAGAAATCATCAAGAAGTCCCTGGGATGGCTCGCGATTCAGCAGCACATGCTCGAGGGCGTTCCGGAACTGCGCGCGTACGGCAAGGAACTCAAGGAAAAGTTCGACTTCGCCGTCGTCTGTGGCATGGGCGGAAGTTCGCTTGCGCCCGACATTCTCGCTGACACGTTCGGCACGTTCGGCGGCTATCCGCAACTGCTCGTGCTCGATTCAACATGTCCGCAACAAATTCAAGAACTCGAGGAGCGGATCCGCATCGCCGACACGCTCTTCATCATTTCAAGTAAGAGCGGCACGACGACCGAGCCGAATGCCTTCTACGCCTACTTCCACGAAAAAGTTTCCAAACAAGTTGGTGCATCGGTCGCCGGGCGCCACTTCATTGCGATCACCGATCCAGGGAGCTCGCTCGAGACCGAAGCGAAAGAGGAGAGTTTCGCGGCCTGCTTTGACAACGACCCGACGATCGGCGGGCGCTATTCGGCGTTATCGTACGTGGGTATCGCGCCCGCGGCGATCGCCGGCTACGACATCAACCTTCTGCTCGACCGTGCGTTGGGCGCAATGCACGCCAACGATCGCACGGTTGCGGTAACCGATGCACCGGGTGCGCGCCTGGGTGCGCTCTTCGGCGGCCTGGCCGCGGGCGGACGCGACAAACTGACGATCGTGACGCACCCCGACGTGGCCGCGTTCGGCGCGTGGGCCGAACAACTCATCGCGGAATCTACCGGCAAGCACGGCAAAGGCATCGTCCCGGTTGAGGGCGAGCCGCTCGGCGCGCCCGGTGTCTACTCCGACGATCGCCTCTTCGCATATGTCGGCGCGAATTTGCCCGATCCCGACCCGGGAGTCGAGGATAAACTGCGGGCGCTGGAAGCCGCCGGCCATCCGGTCGTCCGGCTCGACATGAACGACGAGTACGACCTCGGCGAGCAGTTTTATCTCTGGGAACTCGCCGTAGCGGGCGCCGGCGTTATTCTGGGTATCAATGCGTTCGATCAACCCAACGTGCAAGAATCGAAAGACAACACCGTGGCCTTGCTGGCCGAATACGCGCATCGCGGCAGTTTCGACGAACCCAAAGCCGACGTAGAGAATCCGAAGTTCGACATTACGTATCTCGCCGGCAGCAAGTCGATCCGCGCGCAGGTACCGGTTGCGGCGCTGTCGGGGTTGTTCGCACAAATGCATCCGCACGACTATGCGGCCATCACCGCGTACATCGCGCGTAACCAAACGCATGCGGCGCTGCTCCAAGATCTGCGCTTGAAGATTCGCGACGCGTGCAAAGTGGCGACCACCGTCGGTTTCGGTCCGCGGTTCCTGCACTCGACCGGACAACTCCACAAGGGCGGCCCGGACACGTGTGTGATGCTGCAGATCGTCGCCGACGATCCCGAGGATCCGAGCATCCCCGGCATGCACGTCGGTTTCCGTACCCTGCTGGCGGCGCAGGCGCTGGGCGACTGGATGTCGCTCGACAAACGCAATCGCCGCGGCGTCCGCGTTCACCTCAAAGGTGATGTCGAAGCCGGCCTTCGCGCGCTAATCGACGCGGTCGACGAGGCGCTCGCCGTTCGCGCATGATCGCATGATCGCCGCCCCTCCCAGCGACGGCACCGCTTTCAATCCGCTACGCGCCGGCCTGCCGCCCAGCGACCGCATCGAGGAACCGTGCAGCATCGTGTTTTTCGGTGCGAGCGGCGACTTGTTCAAACGCATGTTGCTGCCGGCGGTATATTCGATGCGCTTGAGCGGCACGTTGCCGACGGACTTCGCGCTTATTGGTTTCGCGCGCTCTAAATATGACGACGAGGGTTTTCGCACATACTGTCGCGAGCAACTCGAGACGTCCATGCCGGAGGGAAGAAAGCCCGAGGGCGGCGTGTGGGACGACTTCGCGAAGCGAATCTTTTACATCGCCGCCGATTTTCGCGACGTCAACGACTTCGTAAAATTAAAGGAACTGCTGGCGCGCAACGACGAGACGCTCGGAACGGCCGGAAACCATCTCTTCTATCTCGCTACGCCGCCACCGGTCTTCCCGGTCGTCGTTCAGCGCCTCAAGAAAGCCGGACTCGACCGCAATCCCAACGATCACGGCTGGACGCGGATCGTCATCGAAAAGCCGTTCGGCACCGATCTTGCTTCGGCGCGCGTCCTGCAGCGGGAAATCGATAAGGTGTTTCCCGAGAGCGCCGTGTACCGTATCGACCATTACCTCGGCAAGGAGCCCGTGCAAGACATCATCGCACTACGCTTCGCCAACACGATTTTCGAGCCGATTTGGAATCGCAACTACGTTCAGAACGTTCAGATAACGGCTGCCGAATCCATCGGCGTCGAAGAACGCGGCGCGTATTACGATCACGCCGGCGCGCTGCGCGACATGATTCAAAATCACGTTATCAACTTACTCGCGCTGGTTGCGATGGAGCCGCCGGTGAGCGCGCACGCCGACGCTATCCGAAACGAGAAGGCCAAGGTTCTCGACGCGATTGCGCCTGCGCTCTACGACGAAGTTGCTGAGATGTCGGCGCGCGGGCAGTACGGGCCGGGCATTATTGACGGCCAAGCGGTGAAGGGATATCGCCAGGAAGACGCCGTCGCACCCGACTCCAACACCGAAACGTTTGCGGCCGTGCGCTTTTGCATCGACAACTGGCGGTGGTCGGGCGTGCCGTTCTGCTTGCGTTCCGGAAAACGTCTGGCTCGAAAAGTTTCGGAAATCGTCGTTACCTTCAAACCGATTCCGCACCGGTTTTACGGCGCGTCTACCGACGACATCCGGTCGAATCTCCTCGTCATCAAAATTCAACCCGACGAAGGCATCGCGATGCGCTTCGAGGCGAAAGTGCCCGGACCGATCGATCACGTCCGCAGCGTCTACATGGATTTCAACTACGGTACCGGTTTCGGCGTGGTTTCGCCGCCGGCATACGAACGGCTGATCGGCGACGCGATACGCGGCGACCAGACGCTGTTCACGCGTTGGGACGCGGTCGAACGCGCATGGCAGCTGGTGACGCCGGTACTCGAGGTTTGGTCGAGCAGCAAAGACTTTTCGTTTCCGAACTACCCTGCCGGCAGCCAGGGGCCGGCTAGCGCTACGAAACTATTTCCCGATTGGCGAAAGCTGTGAGCCTCGATTTGCGCCCCGCCATCGCAGAACTCAACGAATGCCGCGAACGCGAGCACATGGACGTGAATCTCATGACCCTCGTCGCGTTTTTCGAAGACGAGGCGGTCGGGAAGTGGATGCGCGATCGGCTTGCGGCGCTAGCAGCCAAAGATCCGGCGCGCGTGATCGTCATGGACGGCACGCAACCCGAAGGCGTTCAGAAAGTCGGTGCGGAGTGGGTCGAACTCGGCCTGCGCGGCAGCGATCCCGAGACGCTGCGCTCGGCGGTTGCGTCGCTGTCGTTGCCGCAAGCACCGATCGTGCTCGTCTGGGCAGGCCTGCGCGCTGGTGAGGATCCGCGATTTTCAGCGTTGTCGCCGCTCGCGCAAACGATCGTCTATAATTCGTCGGCGCTTGGTACCGATGAAAGCGGACTGCGCCAACTCGTTGCGTTCGAACGCGCGCATCCCGAGATGGTCGTCAGCGACGTTGCGTATCTGCGGCTTGCGCCATGGCAGGAAAGCGTTGCGCTTTTCTTCGACGGCAAGAACGTGATTCGCGAACTGTTCGATCTGCGGCGCGTCGAGATTACGAGCGGTTCGGCGGCCGAGGCATACTATCTGCTCGGATGGCTCGCCAGTCGCTTGGAGTGGAAGCCGTGCGCGCGCCATCGGTTCTGCAACCGCTTCGGCACGGAAATCGAGTTTGCACTCGCACACGAAGGTCCGGCGCGGCGCATTCGCCGCATCGCGCTCCATTCGTCGCAGTCGCACTTCGTTGCAGAACTGCAGCCCGGCGCACCCGGCACGATCGTGTTGACCGTCAGCGGCGCGGCCGAAATTCCGGAGCGGAGTCATCCGCTGATTGACGCGGGAACGGCGGCGCTCATCGAGCGCGCGATCCTCGCCGGCAGTAAAGATCGAATTTTCCACGACACGCTGGCGGCGGCCAGCGAGATCCTCGCGCAGGCGGAACAATGACCGGCGAACTTCACGTCTATTCCGACGCGGCTGCGGTCGCCGGGGCGGTCGCCGATTTGTTTATCGATTGCGGCTGCACCGCCCAAGCGCGTCGCGGAAAGTTTCACGTCGCGCTCTCGGGCGGTAACACGCCGCGTACCGCATACGAACTGCTGGCACAGCCGCAGTATTCCGAGCGGATTTCGTGGAGCGACGTTTACATCTATTTCGGTGACGAGCGCTGCGTGCCGCCCGACGACGAACAGTCGAACTATCTGATGGCACACAAAGCATTCCTCGACACCGTGCCGATTCCGACCGCAAACGTGCACCGGATGAAGGGCGAGATCGATCCTGCCGCCGCGGCGCGCGACTACGCCGACGTGCTGCGCACCGACATGGGCGACCCGCCGGTGTTCGATCTCGTGCTGCTCGGGCTTGGGCCCGATGGGCACACGGCATCGCTCTTTCCCGGCACACCGCCAGACACCGATAGCGACGCGCTTGTGCGCGCCGTGTACGCGGAATCGCAGGCAATGTGGCGCATCACGGTTACGCCGAAAGTCATAAACGCTGCTGCCACGGTCGCTTTCGCGGTCGAAGGTGGTGGCAAGACGGCGATTTTGAAGGCGGTTTTGGAAGGCCCGCGCGATCCGGTCGTTCATCCGGCGCAAATCGTTAACCCGTCACCGGGGCGTTTGCTGTGGCTCGTTGATTCACTCGCCGCCGGCATGCTCAACGGGGTGTCACACTGAGCGCAGAGCGCGGTCGAAGGGTTGCGTGGCTAAGCGCCTCATAATCAACGCCGACGACTTCGGCACTGCCTTGGAAGTCAACGAAGCGATCGAACGCGCGCAGCGCGACGGCATCCTTCGCTCGGCGAGCTTGATGGTCGGCGCGCCCGCAGCGCAGGATGCAATCGAGCGCGCGCGGCGGTTGCCGGATCTCGCGGTCGGGTTGCACGTCGTGCTCGTGCACGGACGCCCCGTGTTGCCGCCCGAACGCGTGCCGGATCTCGTCGACCAACGTGGCCGGTTTGCCACCGATCTCGCGCGTGCCGGCGTGCGCTTCTTCTTCAATCCTCGCGCCCGGTTACAGATCGAAGACGAAATCCGAGCGCAATTTCAGCGCTTCTCCGAAACTGGATTGCGCCTTGACCACGCGAACGCACAATCCCACATGCACGTCCATCCGACGGTCTTCGCGGCGATGCTGAAAGTGGGACGCGAGTTCGGCCTACGCGCTGTTCGCATTCCCTCGGAACCGATTGTGGCCGCTTCGCGCTACGGCGATCGGCAAGCAATGCGCTTCGGTTACGCCGCGGTAACGGCGCCGTGGCGGGCCCTGATGCGCGCACGCGCTCGACAAGCCGGCGTTGCTGTGAACGACTATGCGTTCGGTGTTAACGATGCCGGGGTGATGACGGAAGCGCGAGTGCTGGGGTTGCTCGAGACGCTACCTGACGGCACGGGCGAAATGCTTTTTCACCCCGCCGTCGCAGCATTTGCCGAAGCCGATGTGGGAACTGAAACCTACGACTGGCCGCGAGAACTTGCAGCACTTCTGAGTCCGCGCGTACGTGAGGCGCTCGACCGCAATGGCATCACGCGCACGAGCTACGGCGAACTCGCCGCCACAATGTAACGGTGTTCGTCCTCGATTCCGTTCTCTTACTCTTTAGCATGCTCGGCATTGTGTATCTTGCTGCCGCGATTCTCGTCACCATCGCGTTCACAAAAAGGCGCAATACCGAACGACCGACTCACACCGAGCGTAGCGAATCGCAGTCGAAGTGCGGCGTGCCTACAGTCAGCATCCTCAAACCGATTCGCGGCAATGAACCACGCCTTTACGAAAACCTGGCGTCATTTTGCAAGCAATCGTATCCCGACTACGAGGTGATCTTCTGCCTTCACGAAGAAACCGACGCCGCTAGGCCGGTCCTCGATCGAGTGTTGGCAGATTTTCCCGATTGCCGCGGCGCCATTCTCATCGGTACCAAAGCCGGCGTCGCCAACCCAAAAATCGCAAATCTCATTAAAGGCTCGCGCGCAGCGCGTGGCGACATCATCGTTATCTCCGACAGTGACGTCGCGGTCGGCTCGGACTACCTGCAAAGTATCGCACTGTCGTTCCGAAGCGAACGTGTCGGCGCCGCCAGCTCCCTGTATCGCGGCGATTCGCAAGGCGGCTTCGTCGGGCAACTCGGCGCGATGTACGTCGAAGAACAGTTCGCGCCGTCGGTTCTTGTTGCCGCTCGGCTGGGGCCGGTGCGGTTTTGTCTTGGCGCGGCAATGGCCGTCCGCCGTACGGCGCTCGACGCGATCGGCGGCATCGAGGCGCTCGGCCCGTTCCTGGCGGACGATCATAAACTCGGGGAACTCGTCGCCGCGCACGGCTATGACGTCGAACTCTCGCCGTACGTAGTCGCAACCACGATTGCCGAAACGACGCTTTCCGAACTCTTTTCTCACGAATTGCGGTGGGCGCGTACGAACCTCGTGCTTGCACCGGCCGGTTACGCATTTTCATTCTTAACGTTCGCCGTGCCGCTGACACTGCTCTATATCACCGTATCGCTGAATCTGCCGCTTGGCCTTGCGCTACTGGCACTCGCTATTGCGCTACGCTTGATGTTACACGTCGTGTCCTTGCCGTCGTTCGGCGTGAGCCAGGACCGGCCGATTTGGCTCCTGCCGTTGCGCGGCATCCTCAGCGTGGCGGTTTGGGCGTCAAGCTTTTTCGGTCGCTCGGTGCGTTGGCGGAAAACAGATGTGTCCGTTGCTGCCGACGGCACGATGCGATGATCGTGTCGCGATGTCGGTGTTGCGTCAGATGATCCTCGCCGCGGCCGACAACGCCGCGGTGCAGCGGTTCGTCGGCCGTTACGGCATGCAGCTCGGCGCGAAGCGATTTGTCGCCGGCGAGACGGCTGACGAATTCCTCGCCGCTACACGCGACGCCAACACGCGGGGTTTTGCCGTAGCCGGAGGGATTCTCGGCGAGGCCGTTTCCGCTCGCGAGGAGACAGACGAGGCGGCATCCCAATACTGCGACCTGCTCCACGCATTCGCTGCCCAAAATCTCGATGCAAACGTAGCGTTTAAATTGACCCATGTCGGTCTCGACATCGACCCGGAGCTGGCGCTTTCGAACGCAGCCCGCATCGCCGAGGCAGCCCGCAACAACGGGAACACGGTGCGCATCGATATGGAGCAGTCGAGCCGAGTCGACGCAACGCTATCGCTCTATCGAAAGCTGCGCGAGCGCTTCGACAACGTCGGATGCGTGCTGCAATCGTATCTGTACCGGAGTTGCGCGGACTTGGAGGCGATCCTACCGCTGCAGCCCAACGTGCGGCTGGTGAAAGGCGCCTACCTCGAACCGGAATCCGTCGCGTATCCAACGAAAACCGACGTCGATCGCAACTATCTTCGCTTAGCCGAGATGGCGCTCTCGAACGACGGTTACACGGCCATCGCAACCCACGATCCGGCGATCGTTGCGTGGATGGAGTCGTTTGTCGCACGAAAGGGACTGCCGATGCGTGGCCGTTTCGAATTTCAAATGCTCTATGGCGTCTGCGGAGCGCTCGCGGCACGGCTGGTTGAGCGCGGCTACCGTGTTCGGTTGGCGATTCCGTTCGGTGCGTACTGGTTTCCCTATCTCATGCGACGCCTTGCCGAACGTCCCGCAAACCTCGCGTTTTTCCTAAAGGGCGCATTCTCGCGTGGATAGAGCCGCCAATCGATTGCGCGGCATATGGGCAGCAGTCGTCACACCGATCGACAGTCGCTTATCGCCGGATTCAGCAAAAGCGATACCCTACTATCGCGACCTGCTTGCGAGAGGATGCGACGGCATCAATCTCTTCGGCACGACCGGCGAAGCGATGTCGTTTGGTGCCAAGGAGCGTTTGACGATGATGGAAGCGATCGCCGGCAGCGATGTGCCGATGGAACGCCTGATGACGGGAACCGGTGCGGCGTCGTTGGATGATGCCGCGACCATCACGCGCCAGGCTCTCGATCTGAACTTTGCAGCCGCTTTAGTGATGCCTCCCTTCTTCTATCGCGACGCCGGCGACGACGGTGTGATGCGTTTCTTCGACGAGTTGTTTTCCCGAGTTTCACCGCCGTATAATTCGATTATTCTCTACAACTTTCCACAGATGAGCGGCATCACGTTTCACGCCGGTTTGACCGATCGCTTGATGTCGGCATTTCCGCGAACGATCGTGGGGGTGAAGGATAGTTCCAACGATCGGGCGCTCCAGGCCGAACTTTTACAGCGTCATCCTCAACTGGCGATTTTCCCCGGATCGGAGCACTATCTCGCGGAAGCCTTGGCAGCAGGTGCGGCCGGGTGTATTTCCGGCAGTGTGGCGCTGTGGCCGGAGCTGGCGCAAAGCGTGTATTTGCGCCGTTTTCGAGACGACTCAGAACTTCTGGCTGCGAAGCGAACGGCGTTAGCCGGCTTGCCATTCATTCCCACGGTTCGTACCGTAATTGCGTCGCAACGTGACGACGATTCTTGGCGCAAACCGATGCCCCCGCTAATTGAATTGACGGCTTCTGAATCGAATGAACTTCGGCGCCGCCTTGGGAGCATTTGAAGGCCGCGTTGAGCACCGCACAGGCTTTCGCAGATGAGCGTAGTGTGAGTGAAGTTGCCCGCCGTCGCAGCGCACTCTTCATCGCATCGCTCGTGGCGATCGTTGCCGTCATGCTGGCACTGCAGGTCGCGTCGATCGTCCAGGAGAGCCAAACGTTCGACGAGGGCGCGAATTTGTCGGCAGGCTATAGTTACTGGAAAACCGGCGATTACCGCATGAATCGGGAGCACCCGCCGCTCGGCAAGCTCCTCGTTTCGTTGCCCCTGCTTGTGCTGAATCCGGTCCTGCCGACAGGCGATTCGGCGTGGGCGACCGGCGATGAGCTCGCCTTCGGTCGCGCCTTCCTCTATCACAACCAGCTTCCGGCGGGCGAATTGCTGTTTGCCGGGCGTCTGGTAACCATCGCGCTCACGGCCGTACTTGCCGTCACACTGGCGTTGTGGGTGAGACGTCGTGCCGGGCCACTTGCAGCACTAGTCGCTCTATTGCTACTTGCGTTCGACCCGAACATTCTCGCAAACGGCCGCTACGTCACCGACGATCTTGCCGTGACACTCTTTGCGTTTCTCGCCGTCATCCTCTGGGATGCGGCGCTCGCGGGCGGCCGCGCCGCGCTGTTCGTCTGTGCGGGCGCCGCGCTCGGCGCGGCGCTCGGCACGAAGTACTCCGCTGTGTTCTTGCTCCCCGTATATGCCGGGCTGATGTGGGTGTACCGCGAGCGAGCGGAAACGTTTGCACGCGGCTGCGCGCTTGCGGGCGGTGCCGCCGCAATCGTCTTATTCGCGATTTGCCGAGGTAACGTTGCGGTGTACACCGACGGCTTGCGCTGGACGCTCGGTTACGTGGGACACGGACAACTCGGCTACCTCTTCGGCATGGAATCGGTCCACGGATGGTGGTGGTTCTTTCCCGCAGCCTTCGCGCTGAAAACGCCGATTGGCACCATCGTGCTGCTGTTAGCAACCATCCTGTTTGCCGCAAGGCGTTGGCGGGCGCTCGGCGATTTTGGCGTGTTGCTTCTTCCGATCGGCGTGTACGGCGCGCTCTGCGTCTTAGAACACGCCGACATGGGCGTACGTTACCTGCTGGCAATATACCCGTTCCCGTTCGCGTTCGTCGGCATCGTAACGATGAAGTACGCGCCGCGAATCTTCGTTGCGGCGTGCCTGGTTGCAACCGTCGTCGAGTCGACGCTGATTTTTCCGAACTATCTTGCGTTCTTTAATGTCGCCGTTGGAGGGCCGGGACGCGGTCCGCATTATCTGCTCGATTCGAACATCGATTGGGGACAAGATGCGATCAAACTCAAGCGCTGGCTCGACGCGCACGATGCCGGGCGCGCCTGCGTCTCGTACTTCGGTAGCGCGCCGCTCGCGTATTTCGGGATCAACTACGCCGACGACGTGCCGGCGTATTGGGAGATTGAGAAACGCCGGAACCTGCGCTGCTATGCCGCCGTGAGCGTTACGTATCTTTATGGAAAGCAGTTTGTAGGATCCGACGCGCCTCGCTGGCTGCGCGATCGTCCACCAATAGCTAAGGTCGGCTATTCGATTTACGTTTGGGATTTTCGCCATGGCGATCCGTCGGTGTAAGGAATGAGGTGCGCGCCACGCTCGACGGCTTGCCGTTCATTTCCCCGTTAGCACGTCGCGGGCCGAGCCGAAACAAGGCTTCGGGTGGGACCGGGCTAACTGTAACGTCGGCGATCGTCTGCGGGCTGGACGAAAGTGTGGGCACCGACTAACTCCTACAATGACAACCATCCTTCCTAGTTCTCAGCGACGTAATCCAACGTCGGCGGCATCTGTCGCCCATGTCGCCGTGACATTAGCACCTGTTTGCTGCTTAGAAAGGAAGATGAACAATGTTTTCTCCATCACGCGCGACCGTCGCATCTGTGGCTTTACTCCTGGCGTCGATTGCGATCCTATCGACATCGGTACTGCTCATCTCTACAAAAAGCGCGCATGCACAGTTTCAATACGGCGTGCAGCCGTATCAGTATAGGAACGGCATCCGCAGGAATACCTCATCGTTCTCTTGGACCAGCACGCAGTATGCGATTGGCAGCGGTGGCGATTTTGACGCAGTTTGTCCGACGGGTCAGACAATCGTAGCCGGAGGCTACTACTACGAGGTCCAACCATATATAACAATTCAAGCTTCGGAGCCCGTGGTTGGCCAGCACAGATGGCGCGTAACAGTCCACGTCATCGGTAACCAAGGTCAAACCCCGATCACCGTCTATGCTGACTGCACAACGCTCTAGAGCTACTCATCATCGAAAAGGGAGCCTGGCCTCGCGTTGGGCTCCCTCTCCGTTCACTCGATTCGCGCAACCTTGAGTACGAAGGACCGCATTTCGGCCGGCCTGACGACAATTGCAGTTTTTCTCACCTCGATAATCCTCGTGGCATGGGTGTTGGCAGGTAACGCGAAGGTCTTGGCAGCGGCGCTGGTGATTGCGATAAGGCCTGAGATCCGAGGGTTTGAACGTTGACGTTGTTCTGCGTCAAGATTGTGCCTTCAACGCGTTGCATCTCGACAATTGCTTTGTTAAGGTCAGTCTGGGCCAGTAGCTCACGACCGCGATTTTGCTCGAGTTCCACTTGTCGCTGCAGCACAAGGAACGTCGTTGATTCGCCATTATGGTATTTGCGGACCTCACTTGCGTAGACCTGTTCGGACGATTCACGGGCGATTTTTGCAGCGTGTAGTCGCGATAGTGCTGATTGATACGACTGCAGAGCATTTCTCGCATCATAACCAATACGCGCCGCGACACCTGCGGCAAGCACGGCGGCTTGTTGTTGCTCCTCGCGCGCGACGCCCTTAAGACCTTTGGCATAATCGTCGCCCACCGGAAAGCTGACCGTCACGCCGATATTAAACGTTGGATACGCAAAATTCCAAAGGTTGTGGTACGCCTGCGCCATCTTGCCTTGGGTAATCGGCGGGGGCGTCGGACAACCTAGGCCTACTCCAATGCTGTTGGCACAGCCATTCAGAATAAAGCCTGGAGTGGGTTGCAAAAGTCCTGCAAACCCGTTGCTTTGATACGTCACTTGAACGTCGGCTTGCGGCAGCGCTTGGTTCTTAGCAAAAGCGACATCGATGTCGGCTTCCTTAAATTTATCGACCGTCTGGCGCACCTCCGGCCGATTTCGTAAGGCTGTCGATACGATTTCGTCGAGGCTCGGAGCAGCCGGGAGTTGCTGGACCGACGTGGTCGGCATCAGATTTGCCGTCCAGACTGGATCCCCAGCATTCGCCGTTATGAGGCCTTTTAGTTGATTTTGCAGCTCCGAGACAGTTTGTAGAGCAGAAAAGACATTGTCCTGAAATGTCGCAACCTGCGTTGCGGCTTCTACGGCGGTGATCGGCGCTGTGGCGCCCCGTTTCGCCAAACGTACCGTACTGTGCTGCTGTGTAACTGCGTCGTTAAGCGCGGCCTCTTGGATCGCAACGTTGCGCCACGCTGCAACTAAGCTCCAGTACGCGTCTTCAACCTGAGACAGAGTGTTCGACGCGTCAATCAGCGCCTGCTCGGTATTAACGTCAGCACCGGCCATTGCGAGCTTGTACTGGCGCTTCGCTTGGTTCATTCCAAAATTCCGAAGCAACGGCTGCGTCAACGTCAGATTTAGCGAGGCAATATAGTACGGATTGAACGCATTGATGAGCGTGTTATTATATACGCGGCTCTGTTGGATGCCCGCAGTATACGTAGCGCCGTTGATTGTTTGGCCGCCGAGCCCATACTGTAGGTTGTATTGGTGCTGAATAATGTTTCCTGGACCCGGCGTAAATATCGGGCTCGCCGACGGAGCCGGTGGGGGATATTGCCCTTCTTCGCCGGGACCCGCTTCCAGGATATTGAACGGCGGTTGAACAGAGAAATTCGATGACGGAACAACCTGTAATCTAACGTCAAACGCACCTTTTGCCTCGACGATTTGGTAACTTCCGATCCGGGCGTTCGACGCCGATATCGAGAGGTTCGGATTCTTGAGCAACGCCATGCCGATTGCGTCTTCAAGCGACAGACCAACGAACGGTTGTTGCGCGACCCCGGCAATGTTCGCACCGGTTGGCGCCGCGTTTGGCGCTTTGTATCCAGGTTCCACGGTCGGAACAATGGGCAGGATCGGCGACGGCACGTTTGTCGGTATCGGAGCATGAGACGGCAGCCACGTTGGCAGACCGATTGTATCTGTCTGCGCTGCCACGCGTCCAACGGGTACCGATGCTGCCATAATAGCGAGCAGCGATACAATCACCCAAAGATTTCGACTCTTGAAGAACACGATTATTCCCCTCCCACGATGTCCAAACGTGGTTTGCTCAGCAGCATCACCAGCGGCGCCATCACGAGCGTGATGATCGCGACCGAGCGCGCTGCATCGGCATATGACTGAATGGCCGCTTGACTGACGACAAGACCTTCTAAACCCGAGATTGCGGGGCGCGAGTACTGACCACCACGGGTTTGCAAAAACTGCGATGTCGGTGCGTGGCCCAGCGATTGCATATCGGCCAACGCACTCTGATGAATCGTGAAACCGCGCACGAGCATCGTCACCAGCACGGCGGTAGCGAGGCTACCGCCGATTTGACGCGACACGTTGAAGAACGCCGAGGTCGCCGGCACGTCGTCGGCGGGAACGCCGCCCAGAACGGCGATCGACAGCGGCACGAAAATCTGCGAGAGGCCGACGCCGCTGACGAACAGCGCGGCAATGAACGTGCCGAACTGCGACTCGGGCGTCGTGACGTTCGCCAGCATCCAATTCGAAATCCCGAGCAGCACAAACCCTATGAACGCAGAGATGCGCACGTCGACGATGCCGCGCTGCGCGAGAAGCGCCGTGATCGGCGTACACAGAATGACACCCGCGGCGCGGAAGAGCAGCACCGTCCCGGAGAGCGTCGCCGTAAAACCGAGCGAGTTCTGTAAGTATTGCGGTAAGATAATGATCGAACCGTACAGACTGATGCCGAGCACCGCGCCCAAGATGCTTCCCGACGCCACCTGTCGCAGGCGCAAAATACGCAAATCGACTACGGGATTGGCCGAGCGCAGCGTCCAGAACACGAACGCTACCAAACTCACAACCGAGATTGCGGTGAACAATCGAATGTTCATGTCGTCGAACCAGTCGTACTGCTGCCCCTGTTCGAGCACGTACTGCATCGCGCCGAGCCCGATCGTCATCAATGCCAAGCCGATGACGTCAAGCGGTTTGTATTCCGGTTCGTGCGGATTGCGCAGGTAAAACCAAATCAACGATGCGGCCGCAATGCCGACAGGCAAATTGATGAAAAATACCCAGTGCCAGTTCCAGTTGTCGGTAATCCAGCCGCCCAGTACCGGGCCGAGTGCCGGACCGACGATAACGCCCATCGCAAAAATGCCCTGCGCCGTGCCTTGTTCGCGTAGCGGATAGGTGTCACGCAAAATAGCCTGCGACGTCGCGATGAGCGCGCCGCCGCCGAGACCCTGCACGACGCGCCACAGAATCAACTGCCCGAGACTTCCCGAGAGGCCGCACATCAGCGAGGCAAGCGTAAAGATTACGATCGAGGCAAAGAAATATTGGCGTCGCCCGAAGCGGGCGGCTAGCCAGGGCGTGATCGGAATTATGATGACGTTGGCAATGATGTAGCCGGTAACGACCCAGGCGCTCAAGTCGATGCCGACGCCGAAATTGCCTTGAATGTTCGGCAGCGAAACGTTGACGATCGTGATGTCAACGATCTCCAGCAGCGTGGCCGCGATGACCGCTGCGCTAATAATCGCCCTGCGGAGGCCGTACTCTACGACCCCGCTTTCCATCACCGCCGAACTCATTTAGCCCGACGTCTTGACGTAGGTTTCGACGCTCATGCCGGGCCGCAACGGCAAATCGTTGCGTTGATCGTCGACCGAAATGCGCACCGGAATGCGCTGCGAGACCTTAACGAAGTTGCCGGTGGCGTTTTGCGCCGGCACGAGTGCGTAACTGTTCTGCGACGCCGGATTGATCGACACAACGTGGCCGTGGAACGTCACGCCCTTGTACGCATCGACCTTCACGTCGACGGACTGTCCGACGCGCATGTGCCCCATCTGCGTCTCTTTATAGTTGGCCGTAACGTAGATGTTGTGCGGAATCAGCGTCATGAGCGTCAGTCCGGCATTGATCGTCTGACCGACTTCGACAGTCTTCTCGCCGACGTATCCGTCGATCGGCGAAACGATGCGCGTGTATCCAAGATTTTGCTTAGCAAGATCGAGTTGCGCCTTTGCCGCCTCGACTTGGCTCGGATCGCTGGCTTGCGCGAGCCTGCCTTGCGCCGTCACCACGCCGCCTTGGGCTGCCGATGCAGCAGCGTCGGCGGCGGGTACCCTTTCTTGGGCGGCCGATAGTGCGGCTTGCGCGGCGCCGATTTGGTCGCGTGCGCTGCGGTACTGCGCCGCGGCTTGCGCGGCTTGCGCTCGCGCCGCGTCGAGTTGCTGCGATGCGACGTCGCCGGTGCTCACCAACGACTGCGCCCGCGAGTAATCTGCGGCGGCTTTGATATATGCTTGCTGGGCCGCCGGCAATTGCGCACTGGCAACCATTAACTGCGCCTGCGCCTGCGAGACGCCGGCCTGCGCAACCGGCTCCTGCGCGACCTGGGCCGTCACGTCGGACTGTGCCGTTTGCACGCCGCCGCGTCCCTGTTCCGCGGTCGTGCGCTGGTTCGCCAGCGCTAAATCGTACTGCGCCTGCGCCTGTTTCAGCCGCGCGATCTCGTCTTTGTTATCGAGAACGATCAACAACTGACCGCGGCGCACCGGCTGGTTCGTGTCCACGAGAATCCGCGAAATCTTTTCGGGAATGCGGCTGGTGACCGCCACCAGGTCGGCGTCGACCCGTGCGTCGTCGGTACCTTCGTGCGAAAACGCATAGACGGCCCATGGAATCCCGAACACCAACAGCAGCACAACGATGATCGCCGAGCCGGCAAGGATGAATATCCGTCGCCGCGGGCGCGGGCGCGCCGCTTCCGGCTCGTCCGAGACAAGTTTCCCGGCGCCGTTTCCAGCGTCGCGGGTGGTCGTTTTTTGTTGATCGACTTCGCGCGTATCCATAACTATCGGCTCCGAACTCCGTTGAGAAAAACATCAATGTAGAAGCGTAGCGCGGCATCAATACCGCCGTGATGTAACTCCGAATGTGGGAATTTCGTGCGACCGAGCACGTGCATGAAAACGATGCCCATGAAGACCATCGCGAGTTTTTGCGGGTCGCCTTTCAGTTCGCCGGCGGCAATGCGCCGCTGCATGAACTCGCCCACAACGTCTAAGATAGCGAGCTGCGGCCGCCACGCGGTCGCGGCGAAGATATCGGCCTCGTAGTCCTGCTCGACCAGCGACCAGCGGATCATGTCCATTTGCGACTCCATCCGCTCGTACATCGTGCGTCCGATCGTCAGCAGATCGTCGGCCAAGTTTCCGTTCAACTGCGTCACGACGCCGCGCAGCGCCAAGAATCCGCAAAAATGCTGCGCGACTGCGACAATCAAGGCTTCTTTCGTCCCGAAGTGGCGAAAGATCGTCGCTTCGTTGACGCCGGCGACGTCGGCGATTTCGCGCGTCGTCGCTCCACGCCGGCCTTTTCGCGCGATCACCTCGCGCGCGGCGGCGAGAATGCGTTCGCGCGTTTCTTCGGGAGAAGCCGAGCGTGCGGTTTCGGTGAGGCGGCGTGTCTCGATCACGGCTTCGCCATCCCTTGCGGATTGACCGGAACGTTCGTTTCGTAGTTGCCGTATTGCGCATCGGCCACCGCGCGTACGTGCGGAATGGCGATGTCGGCGTGCTGCGTCGCGGGAACCCAGTACGCTCCTTGCTTACCGTACTGCTGCGTCATCGTAATCTTGCCGCCGCTGGTGTAATACCACTCCATGCGCACCAGCGCATAACTTGAGGCGTCGACGTACGCGAGCGTGTGATCGAGAATCGTGCTGTGAATTTTCTTGGTAAGGCGCAGCACGATCGTTGGACGCCCGTCGAGCATTTGCTCGCCGTCAGCGGTAATGTTCTGATCCTTCTCCCACGCGAGCGGATCGCCGATGTCGTTAAACAGCCGCTCGAAACCGTGCGCGTAACTCGGCACGCGATCGAAAATCACCGCGTAGGTATCGGGGCGGCGGTAGTACGAGGTGCCGTCGAGTTTCGGCGCGAGGAACGGAAAGTTCAACATGCGGATGTCGACGTGAACGCGCGCGCGGTACGATTGCAGCGACGGGTTGAGATCGACCATGCGCACGAGCACCTCGTGGGGATTGCTCCCGGCACTCGCCGGCGTTGGTACGGGATGCCCGAAGGCTGCGACAGCCGCGAAGGCGGCGCATGCGAGTATGCGGCGAATCATGCGGGCTCAGCCTGCACCATGTGAAAGAGGCGATCCAGCGCGGTCACTTGCAACGTGCGGAGCACGTCGGGCTTGGTGGCGCTCAATGCGAGGTCGCGCCCGACCGCCCGCGCGCGCCGCAGCAGCGAGATGAGGTCACGAACGCCGTCAGTGCCGAGCGTCCCAATAGAATCGAGGTCGAGCACGATGCGCGCCTCTTCCTCTTCCAGGGCAGTGAGCAGCGCGGCCTCGACCACGGGATAGGCGTTGGGCTGGTATTCGATAACGATCGATTCCATAGTCTCCAAAATTTCCGACCGCCCCGCAGTGGGGCGCTCGCTTGCAAGTGGGTACTTGCACGCACCCGCAGTTTACCTCACTCGCCAGAGTAATGCAAGTGCTTACACGCATGGCCTAGCGACTGGGCAGCGCGCCCGGGATTGGCCTCGAAGCGCGCAAAACGATGGTGCCAAAGCCATCGGGGCCGGAACCTGAAAGGTAGTTTTTGGCGATGCAGCCGCGTCCGTTTCTTCTCGAGCGCTACTTCGACCGCTACGAATTCACGACGCGCTACCTCTTATGCTCGAGCGACGCGGAGACGCTCTCGCTGGCCGAATTGCTGGCGCTCGAACCGGCGGCGGAGGCGCGGCTTCGCGATTTGCGGTTGGGGTACACGCCGGCCCGCGGGACGCCGGAATTACGCGAGGCGATCGCCGGCCTCTACCAATACACGCGCGCAGACGAGATTCTCGTGCACGGCGGCGCACAAGAACCGATCTTCTCCTTTATGAACGTTGCGCTCGCCCCAGGCGACCACGTCGTCTGCCAGTTTCCCGCATACCAGTCGCAGTATTCGGTCGCACAAGCCGCGGGCGCCGAAGTTTCGTATTGGCCGGCGGATCTCGACGGCGACGGCGCACCCGACCCCGACGATTTGCCGCGACTGCTCCGCCCCTCGACCCGCGCGATCGTCATCACATCGCCGAATAACCCGACCGGCTACGTCTTCGATTCGCAGCGCCTCGACGCGGTCGTCACGTTCGCGCGCAAGCACGGCCTGTGGCTGTTCTGCGATGAGGCGTATCGCGGCTCGGAACGCGACCCGCGCGATCGTCACGCGGCCGGCTGCGATCTTTACGAACGCGGCGTTTCCCTCGGAACGACCTCGAAAGCGTACGGGTTGGCGGGGCTGCGTATCGGCTGGATCGCCACGCACGACCGCACGCTCTACGGGCGGATGGCGTCGTTTAAGGATTACCTGACGATTTGCAACAGCGCGCCAAGCGAGTTTCTCGCGACGCTCGCTCTACGGCATGGCGACACGCTGCTCGAACGCGTGCGCAGTATCACGTCACGCAATCTCGCATCGCTCGACGAGTTTTTTCAGCGCCGTTCCGCGCTCTTTCAGTGGCATCGGCCGCGCGCGGGCACGACCGGATTTCCGCGCTATCTCGGCGGAAGCGCGGAACAGCTGTGCGACGATATCGTGCGCCGCGCGGGCGTGTTGTTGCTGCCGAGCACGGCGTTTGAAGCCGGCGACGATCGCGTGCGCGTAGGATACGGTCGCACGAACCTTCCCGACGCGCTCGCAGCGTTGGACGCGGCGCTCTAGGCGCTTATTGCGACGTTTTGCCGGCTCCGGCGGCATGATAGCCTTGCGCTTTGGCTTGCGACGGGCAGAGATACTCGCCGTGTTTGGTCTTTCCGTAGTACGGATCGCCCGGCTCGTGATACACCTTGCTGCTGGTGTTGACCCACACCGGTTTCACCGCACCGCAGTTCGGTATCTTGGCCATCGCCATCGCACCCATAGCGCCGTTTTTCGCCGACGTCATGGCGTTGGAAGCCGCGTTCTGCATCGACGATACCGCGTTGCCCGCCGCACTCGCGGCCGCGTTAGTCGTACTATTTCCGTTGTCGCTCGATTTGCCGCCGCCGCAGCCGGCCGCACCGGCGATCAGAAGCACAAACGAAGCGGCCATGAGAAACGATTTCTTCATGAGTTCCTCTCAGGATGAGAAAGTCAGACGATGCGCTTCGCGACCGCGGTCGTTGCCTCCCACGCCTTGCGCGCTAACGGCGAGGCGTCGCCGGCGTAGACGCGGCGGCCGCCGACGAAACTCGCCTGCACCCACGCATCCTCACCGCGATAGACGAGCGCGTTGAGCGGCGGTGACCACGGATCCACGCGTGAAGCATCGAGCACGACGTAGTCGGCAATGCACCCGGGCGCTAAATCGCCGGCCGAAACGCCGAGCGCTTTCGCGCCTTGCGCGGTGCCGAGCGCAAACGCCGAAGGGGCCGGCAACGCGCTACCGTCGCGAAGTGCAATCTTCTGTAACAGCGACGCCGAACGCATTTCGTCGATCAACGAAGGTTTCACGTCGGCATCGGTCCCCAATCCAATCGTTACGCCGCGTGCTTGCAAACCGACCACGTCGCAAATGCCGTCGCCGAGGTACTGATTGGTGATGGGATTATGAATGACGCGCGCGCCGCTGCGAGCGATCGCGTCCTTTTCGTCGTCGCTGATGTAGATGGCGTGAATGGCAACCGTGCGTTCGTCGAGTGCGTTGAGTCGTTCGAGCAGACCGATCGGCGTGGCGCCGTGTTCGGTCAGCGTCCGTTCGCCTTCGTAAGCGGCTTCCGCGACGTGCACGTGCATGGCGCAGTCGTGTTCGCGCGCAAACTCCGCGGCCGAGCGGATCATCTCGGGCGAGGCGGCGTGTAACGAATGGGGAGCGACGCAAACGTTGGCCCCGGGATAGGTGTCCATCAGTGCGCGGGTTCGTTCGGCAGCGAGGTCGATGGATTCGCGGAATTCCGGCGGCGAGGCCGGCGCATCCATCCACGTGCGCGCAAAGACGATGCGAATGCCGATGTCCTGCGCGGCGCGGATCGCTTGCTCCGCGTGCGCGTTGCCGGCACCGTTGAGGTAGAAAAACTCAGCGACCGTGGTGATGCCGGCCGCGAGCATCTCCGAGAACGCAGCGCAGAATACCCAGTATACGTCGATTGGCGTCAGTTGCGGCACGACGCGGTAGAGTGCGTCGCTGCGCCAACGTGCGAATGTCAAATCGTCGGCCCAGCCGCGCAGCAAGATCTGGTATGCGTGGCTGTGCCCGTTGATGAAACCGGGAACCACGAGGCGATCTGCCGGGAACGATCGCGCCGGTAAATCCTCGGCGAGGTGCCGGATGGCGCGGTAGCCTCCGCTTTCGACGATAACGCCGTCACGAATGATAAAACCGAAATCGAGCCGTAACTCGCCGCCGGCGATTGCGCGGGCGCATTGCACGATTTCACTAACGTTCATTTCGCCACGCTCAGGTTGACGCAATTGGTTGGCCTGCTTTAAGCACGCTGGTTGCGAGGTTGGCGCCGAATTGCCAACCGAATTCGTGCGGTGACTCCATCTGCAGCACCACGAAATCGGCCGGTCCGCCGGCGCGAATTCGACCGGCGTCGACGCGGAGCGAACGCGCGGCAGCGCGGGTCACGCCGTAGAGCGCTTCGGCGGCCGAGAGACCGAAGAGCGCGCGGCCATAGTACGCTACCGTTTGCAAGTTGAAACACGGTGACGTTCCAGGATTGAAATCGCTCGCCAGCGCGACCTCGCCGCCGGCTTCCAACAGCGCGCGCACCGGCGCGCATTCCGGGAGGCCCAGAAATGCAATCGTCGCCGGGCACGCGACCGTCACGATGGATTTCTCCGCAATCGCGCGCACGTCGGCGTCGGTAATAAAGTTGCAATGATCGACGGCGTCTACATCGAGTTGCGTGGCCATCGCGGCGGCAGCACCGTACGCCATTTCGTCGCAGTGCACGCGCAGCCGCATCCCATGCAAACGCGCCGCATCCAAGTACCGCCGGGTCTGCTCGGGCGAAAAGAAGCCTGGTTCGCAAAATGCGTCGGCATACACGGCGCCGTGCGCCGCAGCCGCCGGCACGACTTGATCGACGAGGTAGTCAACGAAACGATCTTCGGCTGTAAACTCCGGCGGCAAGGCGTGCGCGCCGAGAAAGGTCGCAATCAGTCGTGGAACATCCGCATCGTTGCGATGTGCTGCAATGATGTCGAGCAGTGCTGACTCACCCGGCTTGTGCAGCGCGTAACCGGTTTTTGTTTCGAGCGTGGTCGTCCCGTGCGCCAGTATCAGTCGCAAACGCGGCCGAACGATACGTTCGTAAAAAACTCCGGGATCGAGCAACGCTTCGCGCGTCTGCGCGATCGTATACGCCATGCCGAGCTGCGGCCGTTGGCCGCGCGACCGGGCTGCGAAATCGGGTTCGCGATCGCCGGCAAACAACGGATGCGCATGTGCGTCCACCATGCCCGGCACGACGACCGCATCGCCGAAGTCCATTACGCTCGCGTCACGACCGCTGGCGCGGCGTTCGACGCCGGCACGGGCTCCGACCGCGACCACGCGTTCGTTTTCGACAAGAATTGCGCCGCCGGTGATGCAGCCGAGCCGATCGAAATCAACGCCGCACTGCGCGGCGTCGCCATCGCACGTGACGATCGTTCGCGCGCGAACGATCAGAAGCGCCAATCGATACCCTTTGCGTCGGCAGTCTCGATCGCGAGTTCGTAGCCCGCATCGGCATGGCGTACGACGCCCATGCCGCAATCGGTGGTCAGCACGCATTCGAGCCGAGCGCGGGCGTCGTCGCTGCCGTCGGCTACGACCACCATGCCCGCATGCAGGCTATAGCCGATACCGACGCCGCCGCCGTGATGGAAACTCACCCAATGCGCGCCGGCGGCCGTGTTGAGCAACGCATTGAGAATCGGCCAATCGGCAATCGCATCGCTGCCGTCTTTCATCGCCTCGGTTTCGCGATAGGGTGAGGCAACGCTGCCGGTGTCGAGGTGATCGCGTCCGATCACGATCGGCGCTTTCACTGCACCGCCGCGCACGAGGTCGTTAAATGCGAGTCCGGCTTTAGCGCGATCGCCATATCCGAGCCAGCAAATGCGCGCTGGCAAACCTTGATACGAAATGCGCTCGCGCGCGAGCCGAATCCAACGTGCGAGTGACGCATCTTGCGGAAAGAGTTGCAGCAGCGCTTCGTCGCAACGGGCGATATCGTCGCTATCCCCCGACAGTGCGGCAAAACGGAACGGTCCGGAACCGCGGCAAAACAGCGGTCGAATGAATGCCGGAACGAAACCCGGAAACGCGAACGCGCGCGCAAAGCCGGCGCGTTGCGCCTGCGCGCGAATGTTATTGCCGTAATCGAAAACCACGGCACCGGCGTCGAGATAGCGCACCATCGCGGCGACGTGTGCGCCGCAACTCTCCAAGGCTCGGCGCTCGTATTCCGCCGGATCGCGTTTGCGCAAAGCGGCCGCCTCCGAAAGCGTTAGCCCGGCCGGCACGTATCCGTCGATGAGATCGTGAGCAGACGTTTGGTCGGTGACGGCGTCGGGGCGAAAGCCGAGGTCGTAGAGTTCGGAAAACTCAATCGCCGCGTTTGCTTCATACCCGACCGACAGCGCTTCGCCATTGCGTTTGGCGCGTTCGATTTCGCGTAGCGCCTCGTCGCGGGAGTCGGCGACGCGATCGAGGTAGCGCAGTTCGCGCCGGCGATCGAGCCGCGCGCGATCGACGTCGACGACCAAGGCGATGCCGTCGTTCATCGTAATGGCCAGCGGCTGCGCGCCGCCCATCCCGCCGATGCCCGCCGTGAGACAGACGCGGCCTTTGAGGGATCCGCCGAAATGTTGGCGCGCCAGCTCGGCGAACGTCTCGTAGGTACCCTGCACGATGCCCTGCGTCCCGATGTAAATCCACGATCCGGCGGTCATCTGGCCGTACATCGTCAGCCCCTGCGCTTCCAGTTCGCGGAAGACGGAGTAGTCGGCCCACTTCGGTACGAGATTCGCGTTGGCGATCAGCACGCGCGGCGCGCGCTCGTGCGTTTTCCACACGGCAACCGGTTTGCCGCTCTGCACGATCAGCGTTTCATCATTTTTTAGACGCCGCAGCGCGCGCACGATGGCGTCGAATGCTTCCCAAGAGCGCGCGGCGCGGCCGTTGCCGCCGTACACGACGAGATCGTCGGGACGCTCCGCAACGTCGGGATCGAGATTGTTGCACAGCATCCGCAGCGCGGCTTCTTGCGGCCAGCCCTGACAGGTACGTTCCGTGCCTCGCGGGGCGCGCACGGTTCGCGGCCCCGAAAGCGTCGTCGTCATCGCATGAATCCTTTTTAGGTTGGCCGTCCGATTTCAATCGAGGTGGCGCCAAAGCCTGGAGCGAACGTCCGCGCATGTCGGGAAAACAGACGCGCATGCGGACGATTGCGGCCTTTGCTGCACTCGCTTTTTCAACGCTTTCGCCGGCCCTCGCCGGAACCACCGGAACGATCACCGGCGTCGTCGTGTCGTCCACGGGCACGCCGGTTGCCGGCGCGAAAATCATTGCAACGAGCCCGTCGCAGGCGGCGACGGTGACGAGCGACGCATCGGGGCGGTTCGCGCTCCTTTCGCTGGCGCCCGACACCTACACGATCATCGCGTCGAAAACCGGGTTCGAGACGTCAACTACGACCGGCATTTCCGTGTTTGCCGACCAGGTGCAGACACTGCGTTTCGCGCTCCGCGCGTCGCTCAAGACGATCGCGACCGTGACGACGCGCTCCTCGATGGACGTCGTCAAACCGGGCACCACCAGCGACGTCTACTCGGTAAACGCAACCGTTACGCAGGCGGTCGCCGGTGTCGGCGGCGGCGGAAATCTCAATAATGCCTACTCCGCAATCGCGACGATTCCCGGCGCATTCGTCCCACCCAACCAGCAGGGGTGGGACCAAGTCGTCTACATTCGCGGCGGCAACTACGACCAAATCGGGTACGAATTCGACGGCGTTCCGGTCAATCGTTCGTTTGACAACTACCCCGGCGGCACCGCGGGAACGCTCGGACAACAAGAGTTGCAACTGTACGCCGGCGGCGGCACCGTAGGCCAAAGTTCAAGCGGCCTCGCGGGATTTATCAACCAAGTCATCAAGACCGGTACCTATCCCGGCTACGCTAGCGTCAGCGGCGGCGTCGGCACGCCGACGTATTATCACAACCTGCAATTCGAAGTCGGCGGCGCTACCCCGGATCGCCTCTTCTCCTACTACGTCGGCATCGGCGGTTACAATCAAGACTTCCGCTATCTCGATCAATACAACGGCACCGGACTCGGTCAGACGTGGGGCTCGCCGATCATCGCATATAACGCGACGAATCTCTTTTTCGGCGGCGACTACCCGACGTGCGGTTTCGTACCGCCCACCGGCCTCGGTTTCTACAACGGCCCGAACGCCTCGCCCGTATATGACCCGTTCACCTTAAAGCCCGGACAGCCCGGCTACCTTCCGTTACCACGAGGCATCCAACGAGATCCGGGATGTTATCAGACGCTTTCGCCGGAATATGCAAGCTACTCCAACCTTGTGGACCGTGAAAGCGTTGTGAATCTCCACATCGGGATTCCGCACCGCCGCGATGCAGGGCGCGACGACGTGCAAATCCTCTTCAACGATGTCGCGCTGTTGAGCCAGTTCTACAGTTCGGCGAACGATATCGGGCCGAACGTGATCACGCAGCTCAACCAGATCTTTGGCAACGGTACCGTTCCCGAGTTTTGGCCCGACTTTACCACGTGGCCAAGCGGCACGTATTTCGGCGAAAATCCGAGCGGCGTTCGGCCCGTTCCCTATTTCATGCCGAGTTCGCCCAGCGGGCGATGTGCGAACGTGACGCCGTATCGCGCGGCAGGACTCGGGCCCGTCATACCAGGTGCTTGCCCTGGAGGCACGTGGTCGACGGTACCGAGCGACTCACGCGACTCGTTTTGGAACAATGCCTCGATCGTAAAACTCCAATACCAACACAACATGGGATCGAATGCGTATTTTCGGATCTACGGCTACACGTTTTACTCGGACTGGCTTCAGACGAGCCCGCTGAGTTATGGCAGCGGGAACCTGCTTGGGTTCGGCGTCACGAGTTACGACTACGAATTGAACTCGCACACGCGAGGGTTGGCGTTCTCATTTGCCGATCAGCTCAACTCCCAGAATCTCGTGACGTTCGATGCGAACTACACCACGGCAACGACGAACCGGTATAACAACACGACCTTCAACAACGACGTTTGGAACACGGTGGCTACCAATCTTACCAACGGTAGCGAGTGCTTTGCTTGGAAAACCGGAAGCGTCTATCCGGGTGGTCAAGTCTATAAGGCTGGTCAGCCGGCCCCGTGCAACAGCTTGCTAACCAGCGGCACGTTCATCAAGCCCCAGCCGGCGCCGGCAATCCCAGGCGCAAATTGGGAGATCACCTATACCGGGAATTCCGGCTTCGTTAATAACGTAATTCCGAACTTCACGACGTTTGCGCTCGAGGAGCGCTGGAACCCGAACGACAAGCTCGACATCAACCTTGGCTTGCGTGATGAAATTTACGCCTACAACCTTGCCAACACTTCCAACAACGGCCAGAACTTCTGGTTTTTGGCGGGCCAGCGCGAGTTCTGCTACAATCCTCAAACGCTTGCACCATACTTCATTCCCGCGCGTCCCGCCAGCGGCTTACCGCCAACGCCGTTCATTGGCTTCAACTGTCCGGTCGACAATTCAATTCCGGCGCACCCCGTCCAAACCGTCCACCCCGACGGCGTCGACGGACATCTCTTTCTAAGCAACAACTATAGTCCGACGCTCAGCGACTATGCTTTTACGCCGCAATTGGGCCTTACGTATACGCTGAATCCCGACACCGTGCTGCGCTTTTCAGCCGGCCGCTTTGCACAAGAGCCTGAGACCTATCAGGTTCAGTATAACTCTAAAGACAACAACCTCGCATACGAGCTTTTTCAAGCGTTCTGGCAGTACGGCTATACGACGCCGAAACACGATCCGCTCGTGCAATATTCCAACAACTACGATGGATCGTACGAGAGGCGCTTCAAAGGCACCGACATGTCGATCAAGATCTCACCATTTTACCGGTACGCGACGAATCAAGTGTACTCGATCGGGCTGCCGTTTGGGTTGTCGGGCGGTCTGAATAGCGGCGTCGAACGCGTCGACGGCGTTGAGCTGGCATTTAACAAGGGTGATTTCGACCGCGACGGCTTGTCGCTGCTGGTTTCATATACGTACACGAACGCCGCCGAGCGGTGGGCAAACTATCCAGGAACGAGTCTGAATCCCATCGATCCGTACAATCAAGACATCGCGAACTTCAACGGACTCACCAAAACCGGCGGTGGGTCGCGCTGTTATGAGAACGATCCCGTCGGCAACGTCTATCCGGATCCTCGCTGCGTTCAGATCAAACCTGGCTACAATCCGCCGATTCTGAATCCTTATTACGCGATGTCGCCACAGCCGCTGCTCGACCGCAACGGATGGTATCCCGTCGGCCTCGATTTCGCATATCTGTCACCCAATGTGGCCAGCGTCGTCGTCAACTACAAACGCAATAAGTTTACGATCACGCCCGCGCTGACGTTTAACGAAGGCCAACTGTACGGAAACCCGGCAGACGTATACGGCTACGACCCGCGCGTTTGTACCAATAACTCGGTGCATATTCCGAGCGCGAGGAATCCGTTGCAAGCCGATTACACGTCGTGCTTTTCGGCTGCCACCCAGAATGGGACTTCACCAGGCTCGCTCTTCATTCCGAATCCACAAACCGGCGTTTTCGATGCCTTCGGCATGTTCCGCAACCCATCGCAGCTCAACCTGAGCCTAACGGTTGGCTATCAAGTAACTCCGGCCGTGAAGCTTAACGTGTTGATGGCGAACCTGGTCAACGCATGCTTCGGCGGCTCCACCGAGACGTGGACGAAGCAGTACCCGCCCAATTCATACACGTGCGGATACGTCCCGAATTTCTACTACGTGTCGAACTTCTACAACGGCACGTCGCCGAACGATCGCCGAGCCAACGGCGTAACGCTCAATCCGTCTTTCGCGCAGTCTTACATTCCAGCATGGGCCGATACCAATTCGCTGGTGCTCCCCAACCCCTTCAACATGTACGTCCGGTTCGACATCAAGATCTAGCGGACTACGACGCATTCGGGTACCACGCTGAGGCTGCGCCGGTAAACTTCCAGCCGGAAGGCAATTTCTGCAGCGTCAACGTCCAGATGCCTTATTGGGCCGACTTTTGGGTAAAAGACGGCATGACCGCGGGAGATTGCATCTGACTGACGTCGAGCACCGTCCAATGTATGGGTCAAAAGAGAGCGATGAATTCATTTGCTCCTGCGGCTGGCGCGGCCCGACGTTGGAGGTGGTGGAGCACTACGAACGTGTCGCAAGCGAAGCGCGGGCGAAACTTGAACGGTTCGGAATCCTCGTGGAAACCGAATGCGGCGGTCACGATTGGGAGACACTTGACCACCTTAAGTCTGCGGCGGATTTCCTATCGCCAATTCAGTTCGTAATCGCGCTACGCAATCAGGGATTCAAGCGCAACGAGCCGTGAACGTGCGCCTGTGAAAATGATCGCGCTTGCGGCCATCCTGATCGCGGCCGTCGCAAACGTTTCGGAAAATGCTCCCGCCGATCGCTATTTTGGAAAACTCAAGATGAGCGCGCTACGCATCCGGTACGAGATCTTGCAACTCCGGCCGCGCTACGAAACGCACAAACTCTTGCCGGAAGAGGCCGACCATCTGGCCATTCTCGATGAAGACGCCTTCTACGCATGGGCGGCGAGTTATCCGCACGATGCGTGGCTCGCGTCTACGGGATACATGCTGGCGCAATTTTACGAGGAATTGCCGGGTCCGAATGCACGCAATCGTGCAGAACGAGCCCTCTCGTATGTCAAAGCGCACTTCCCGAACACCACGTATGCGAAAGGAGCTGCGGCCGCGTTGCATCGCGGTTTACCGATTCGTCCCGATCCTGCGTGGGCCACCGCTATGCGTGCGGCCCGGGCGACGCCGGCGCCGACCCCGACGACGCTATTGCCGACCCGACCATCCGTCACACCATCGCCCGCATCGCCGGTACTATCGCCAGCTGCGCCGTCACCGTCGCCGTCGGGCAAGTTCTAGACGGCGAAAGCTAACAGCCCGGATAACAGGGAGGGAGCGGTGGCGGCGGATAGGGCGGATACTGCTGCTGCGGATACTGCTGGTACTGCTGGGGATATTGCGGATACTGCTGGGGGTACTGCGGGTACTGCTGCGGGTATTGCGGATACGATGGAGATTGCGGTTGCGGGTAGGGCGAATATTGACGCTGTGCCACCTGAGGTAGCGTTAGTGGTATTGCGCTCGCGACGTCGTCGCTGAATTTCCCAAACGTCCCTTTATTGCTTTGGAACAACGCGATGAGATCGGCTTCGCGCTGCTCGTCGCTGGGATGATCGGGGCCACTGCCGGCGTCGCCCATCGCTTGACGGTGCTGCCTTAAGTTCCACACCATCCCCCACGGATTAAATCCGGCCTTCGCACACAGATAAGCGCCTGCACGATCCGCGTTCGTCTCAGCAGCGCGTTCGTACGATATCGCGTTGGGATCTTGCGGCGACCGGCCGAGCTGCGTCACGTCATACATATCGTGATGGATGTCGTGATTGACCTCGTGACAGATCACGCCGGCGAGCTCGTCTCTATGCTTGACGAACGACAGTAATGCCGTCGTTACGTAGACATTGCCGCCCGGCATTGAAAATGCGTTCGGCGTCGGATCGTTCAGCAGCAAGAAATGAAATGGTGTAAAATACTGGCGGTTAGCGACCGCAGCAACGGCGTCTCCGATCGGGTTGAGCGCGGCGTAGAGCGGAGACTGCGACGGGACGATCTGGCCGCGTCGCAGGTACTCCATATAGTGCTGTTGGCCGACTTGGGTTTCCCACGTCTCCTCTTGCGACGACGTATCCGCCCAGGCAGCGCTCGGCCAAAGACACAGGATTACGGCAAAAGCGGCAAGCGCTCGCAGAAACATCGACATAGGACTTTACCTCTTCCATGATGCGCTCGGGGTCCCCGGCATAAGACGGCGCAGCTAGACTAAGAGTCGATGAGATTTGACAACCACTTCCCGGATTTAGCCCACCGAAAGCGTTTTCGCCGGAAGAATGGCCGCAGGTTCGGGCGAGGCTCGAACATTTCGCGCGAGAAGTCGGGCTTCCGATCGATCCGCCGCAACGTAACGTCAACTCGCGTTTCGCTCTTGAGACCGCAGAACTCGTGCCAGGTCGCCAGTTTTCTTCCGCTGCCGACGCATTCATCGAAGAGGCGCACCAGGCCGGCGCCACAGGGGTCCCAGCTATGGGCTGGCCGCATCGGCGCGCGATCGTAGGGATGATGCCGGCCGCTGAGCTCGTGCGTAGACTTCAAAACGAGGCGCGTTCGCCGCACCTCGCGAGGCGTCGAGCTCGTTCTGGGGAATGACTTGATAATGATGGATCGGCTCAACGAGACCGCGCTCGGCGCTTGCGGAGTGTATGCGCTCTTTTCGTTCGACGGCGCGACGCCGGACGACGACATTGACTCATGCGCTATCTGTATGCGTAAGCGAGCGGAGCATGCGGACCCGACACTTGTACGTCTGATGTCTCCGGAGGACGCGATCCATGAGCGCGAGGGATTATTGGCTCTGGCAGCGGCCGGAGAAATCATCCGCGAGCCCTGAGCGCTCATTACCGAATGATGGTGTATGAGGATCTCAAGGGGGAGTCAATGCGTCGCATTCTCCGCCGCCCACTCATCGTAAGCTTGTTTTTCTAACGGAGGCATCTGCGTGCCGGGGGGCAGCACGTAACCGGCTTCCGGTAACGGAAACGGCATCGGATGCGGGGGCTCGTGGAACGGATCCGAGGCGGGACTGTAACATACGGGCCACACGATCGTGCCCTCTTCAGACGCGCCGCTCGGATAAGTGAACGTGTAGCGCGCGTAATAGCAGTCGAGCCCACGATCTTGCCAGCTTCGAACCGGTGTGATGATGCCGTTGCCATGCGCATCGCCGCCGCCCGAACGCGCGGCGTCGAAAGAATACGACTTCGACGACGATTCGGCGGAAGCAGGGTCGATCGTGGGGATGGCATGCGGATCGTTGCGCCGGTTGAGCTGCGCGACCTCGCTGGCGAATGCGGCTTGATCGCGCTGGATTGTCGAGATGGCGATCTTGCGGGGGCGTTCCGGTGGCTGCGGAGGTGCGTTAGGAACTTCTTTCGCGAGCTCGTGACGCGCCGGCGCCGGCGGAGGCGGCAGATGCACGGGTTTTCTCGGCTCGTGATGCCGCGGAACCGGCTTCGGTTTTACCGGCGCCTCGATCGTAACGATCGTCTTCTCCGATACTTGCTCGCCGGAACCTTCGGGAGTCATGACGATGTGGGCGATCGCGTAGAACAGCAGCGAAAGTACGACGATATGGAAAATCGCCGAGGCAATGGTAGACCAAACCATCACCCGGCGACGTCGCTCGCGTGTGCCCGAAATCAAGGGACTGCCCACCTTCGGAGCCACATCTTACGCTGCGCGACTGAGAAGCCTCTGAAGTAGTGCCTAGTTCTCCGTTTGCTACTCTTAAGGGCCGCCGCGCGGCAGCCACGGACGGTCGTTGAGCCTTTATCACCGATTATTAGACTCGATCCAACGCTCTTGGAGTCGAGTACCGACCGATTAGACGACAGGGGTAGTGATCGTTGTGATTTGGGTGCCGTCCCAGTGCGCGAAGAGCGGTTTAATGGGCCGGCTTCGTGAGATTCGCCGCGGCTTAAAGACCGCGACGCAATCGCCATCTAGGTCACGCACACTGCGGTAGACGATTCCGTCGGAGCCGGCGGCATGCAGGCGAATGCCGAGCGGTTGCGATCGCGCGTACGTGTTCGGATCGTACCATCCGCGGTTGGTGCTGGCACGAATGTCGTGGAACTCGCCGCGCACGGTCGCTTCGTAAAGCATCAGCTCCAGCGTCTGCGCGGCTTCGTGCGAGGCGCGCATGAACCGCTCGCGATGATAGCGCACCTCGGCAATCGCCGTTTGCAAACGGTGCCCGGCGTAAAATGCGCCGAAGGTGGCGTCGCAAAAACGTGAACCGTCGGGATTGGGATGCGCAAACGGCGCCATGATGACGGTTGCGCCCGGCCCAACAACGCGTTCCTGCGGGGGAATTAACCCGATTGCCCCGATTTCTTCGCGAACTCGTGGGTTCGTGCGTGCGTCGAGCGAAATCAAGATCTCGAGCTCGCTCGGGTCGACTAGCCGGTCCAAGATGCCGACGCTGGGGAAGCGCGTCGAAATGATGCGCTTCGCCGCCCGCCACATCAACGGCGTTTTTGGTATCAACCGCGTTCGGCATCTACGTAGGCGCGGACGAGATGCAAATCGTGCATGCTGCCAGAGAGCATCCGGCTCAACGGCGCGCGACCGGCGAACAGCGGTGCGTCGTTCGGGCGGTGAATCCACGAATCGGCGGCCGCGTCGTCGGGCAAGAGAATGTGCAGCGCTTTGTAGATTCCGGTGAGATATGAAATGCGATCGAGCGTATCGTGCGAGAGGTTTGCGCGCCGCGGCTGGCTCTTCCACTTGTAGAGCGTAGAAAGTTGCGTACCGTCTAGTCCGAGGAGTTTTGCTTGCTGGACGCCCGATAGTTGCCAGATTTCGGCCAGCCGGGTGAAGGCGCGGAGCGCGGTCGGCGCAAGTTCGCGGCGGGACGGAGTAGCCGCAACCGGGGCATCCATGGTTTTTAGAATACTCCATATCTGGAGTAAGAGTCAAGTTTTGTCCAGATCTGCCCTCTTCGCCCTAACGCGCTTCGACTACGGGGCGGTGCTTTGCTCAGCGTAAGGCGGCCGTTGCAGCGGCTTCGACGAGCGCGCCGGAGGAGATGAGGATGCGAGCGCGCTCGATGTCGGGCGCCGGGGCGCGGTCCTCGATCCACGGCGCGATGCTACGGCGGCCAACGTCGTGAGCGGCGTGCGTGCCGGCACCCGACCGGAGCGGACGCCGTAAATCGGTTGCCGTGAGCGCACCAAGCAACTCGCACGCCAGTGCGCCCTCCACATTGTCGAGCACGCGCACGAGGTTGTTGGCCGACGTCATGCCCATGCTGACGTGATCTTCTTGTCCGGCCGAGGTTGGAATGGAGTCGACGCTTGACGGCCACGCGAGCCCTTTATTGTCGTTGACCAGCGCCGCCGCGGTATATTGGACGATCATCAACCCCGATTGCAATCCCGAACGGCCGGTGAGGAAGAGCGGCAACCCGCGATCTTCCGCATTGAGAAGCAAGTAGAGGCGGCGCTCAGCGATCGAGGCGAGTTCGGCAACCGCAAACTTCAGCAAGTCGATGACCAACGCTACCGGCTCGCCGTGGAAGTTGCCGCCCGAGAGAAACTCACCGTCGTCCGGAAAAACCAGCGGGTTATCGGTGACCGAGTTGGCTTCGATTTCTGTGACGCGGCGAACGTGTGCGATCGAATCGCGCACAGCACCGTGAACCACCGGAATGCAGCGGAACGAGTAGGGGTCTTGAACGCGCCCGCATTCGGCATGCGATTCGACGATCTGTGAACCGGCCAGCAGCGCGCGCAAGTTTCGGGCAACCTGCATTTGCCCCGGATGTGGGCGCAGTTCGTTGAGGCGCCGATCGAAGACGCGTTCGCTGCCATGAAACGCCTCGAGCGACATCGCCGCGATCACGTCGGCGGCGGCCGCCAGGCGCTCCGCGCGCAACACGCCGAGCCCCGCGATCGCCGTCATCATCTGCGTGCCATTGATGAGCGCGAGGCCTTCTTTCGCGCCGAGCGTCACCGGCTGCAAACCACTCCGCTCGAGCGCGGCCGCGCTCGATATCCGCTCGCCACGCAAAAACGCCTCGCCTTCACCGATCAGCGTGAGCGTCATGTGCGCGAGGGGCGCGAGATCGCCGCTCGCGCCGACCGAACCCTGGCACGGCACGACCGGAGTAATACCGCTATTGAGCAGCTCGACGATGAGATCGAGCGTCTGCGGCTTGATGCCGGAATGGCCCGCGGAAAGTGAGTTTGCGCGCAACACGCCGGCAGCGCGCACGTAAATCTCGTCGAGGGGCGGCCCGGTTCCAGCCGCGTGGCTGCGCACGAGATTGAGTTGCAACGCTTGCGCATCGCCGGGAGCCACCGGCACGTTGGCAAGCCGGCCGAAGCCGGTGGTCACGCCATAGATTGCATCGCCGCCGGCGAAGCGTTCTTCGACAAATGCGCGCGCGCGTTCGACGCGCCGGCGGGCGTCCGGTGTAATGGTCACCGAGGCGCCGCGTGCCGCCGCTTCGAGGGCTTCCAGAGTCAGACTGCGTCCGTCGAGTTCGACCGGCGCCGCCGGCGTCGCCGCCGCCATGGCTACATTTTCGACCAATCGGACGGAGCCGGTTTCGCGAACGGCGGCCCGGCTTGAATCACGATTGTTTCATGGTCGCGCAGAACGATGGCGCGCGGGTCGGCGCCCATCCACGGCTGCCCGTTTACCCATAGGGAGAGTTTACTGCCGTGTGCGGCGACGGCGCCATCGGCATGAGTCCAGGTGAGATCGGGGCCCCAAATATCGAAAAACTGGCCGAGTGTGAACGTATGGCTAACCGGAGATTCGATGTGGATGTAGCCGCCGGAATCGTGCGTATGAATCCAGTAAAGACAGCCGGCGGCCTGCGCGATGCCGATGCCTTGCGGTATGGTCACCGCGTGTCCGCGATTGTAGATTTCCAGATGCGCGTGGATGTGTTCGACCGCGCCTTCGGTGGCGTTGCAACCGACGCCGTCGATCGGCAATCCGCCAAACAGGCTTTGCCCGACGACGAGCGCGGCTAGTGTAAAAACGAGCATGCGATTGCAACTTCGCCGTACGCCGTGGATAACCCGACCGTTTGCGGTGCATAACGAAAAAAAGTTGTGGAGAGGTTGTGAATTGCGTCAAGCGCACGCTTGTGACGCTAACGTGAGCGTGCTATGATGCACGAACTTCGACGTTCAGTTCGAAGTGCGACACACGTATCGGTCGCGATCGGACGAAATCACGTGAACATTGCGATGAGCGATGTTCCGGAAGTGCGATCAAACCGCCGATCGACGTCGGTGAGGCCCTCCACCCGAGGACCAAACAGGCGAGTGCGGTGAGTGAATACGTCGGAACCCGTTGAAGCTTCGCTTCGGCGGGTTTCGTTACGTTCTAGGGCTTTGTCGGACGCGCAATCCCAAGCGTTGGGATAACGGCGACTAAAACCATCAGCACGACTGCACCGCCCCATACCAACAGTTGTGGGACGCTGGGATGGACGGCGACGAGGAATGTGACTACGAGCACTGCCATCACGATAAACCCCAAGACTTAATGAGCCATCAGAAACACCGCAAAGATGCTAGTGCCTGAGGGCTTCTGATTGTGACGATTGGAAACCGCAGATAAACGCTGGCGTCAATACTTTTCGGCGATTTCGCGCGACAGCTCGGCGATGCGAGCCCGTATATCCGGGGGCGATATAATTTCGGCCTGCGCGCCCCAGCCGAGGACCCAGCGAACTAATTCGTCGCCGTCCGCCACGCGGTACGCGATCCGCACGGAACCGCCGGGGCGGTGCTCGACTCGGCGTTCTTCCACCACGCGTGCGGCGATGGCGGCCTTCGCGACCCGGGGCGCGAATTCAACCGTGACGTCACGCGGTTCGCCGCCGTGCAGCACGCCGCTAATCGATCCGGCGGTATACTCCTCGATGCGAAAATCGGCCGGCTTGACGAACGTGCTTCCCAGCACGTCGGCGTCGCTGACGTTGTCGAGCGCGAACGTTCGTTTGTCGCGGCGGTCGTGATCGAAGCCGACGCAATAGATGCGACCGGCGTGAATGACGAAGCCGTAGGGATCGATCGTGCGCACGCTGCGTTTCCGGTCCTTATCGAGATAGCTAAAGCGCACGCTGCGCGATGCGCGCTCGGCCGCGGATAACCGCGAAAACGCGCGCTGACCATGCTGGTCGAGCGCGATCTCCGGTAAGCGAAACGCCACCGGCGACCCCGACTCCACGTGGGCGCGCGCACTGCGACCGGCGGTGCCGACCAGTTTTTCGGTCGCCTCGTCGATCGACGCGCCGATCGTTCCGCCGATGCTTGCCCCGAGCGAGCGCAACGCGACCAAACCGAAGAGCTCGCCGCTGCTCAGATCGAGGCGCTTGAGGCTGTAGCCACCGGCAAACCGGTAACTGTTGGTCGCTCGATCGAAGTGCAACGGAAAGCCGGCTTCGGCGAGAATCGAGAGGTACCGGCGCAGGCTGCGGGTGCTCGGACGTTTTCCGCCCTCGGCGATGCGATGCTTGAGGTCTTCGAAACTGTGAGTGCCTTCGTCGATGGCGTTGAGCAGGCGCACCAGCGCAACGATTCGCGGTTCGTTCGTCGCGGTTTCGAGCGAGACGGTCATGACTTCACCATCTCCTACGAGCGCCCGCTCGCCATTGTTTCAGGGTTTGGGGAAGCAGCCATCGGGGGCGTTGATCGGCGGCGTCGTGCTCGCAGGCGGTGTCGCAGTGACGCCGATCTCGACGGGGTAGAAGGAGCCGCCGTCGGTCATCGTTTCGACGACCGAGTGCGCGGTTTGCCGCGGCTGCAGCGTGTACGACGTGATTTGATACGGCACCGGCTCGCGCACGCAGCCGAGTTCGACGAGGTTGCCGTCGACGAGAAAACTGGCGCGCGCGATGCCCGCGATCGGCCGAAAATATACGTACGCGGTCGCGGGCACGTCGCCCGAATTCGCGAGGTTGAGATCAACGCGGTGCGCCACGCCGTAGTCGCCGTAGTCGTGACCGGTCGCGTTGGGATCGGCGCTCGGTGGCGTCGGCTCGCGATCGCCGATAACCACCTTTGCATCGTCAGCTCCCGCCGTGTAGTTCAGCGTATCCGCACCGAAGCCGGTTATGCGAAAGACCCCGGTGCGCTGGTGCCCATCGTCGGGGAGTTGCGTTTCGCCAAGCAGCGAACGCGCGTCTACCCCGGGCGACGCGGCGATAACCGTTACCGTCACCGGACCGCCGGAAAGCACGCGAAGATCGACACTGCCGGCGACACCTTGTCGGGAGGTCATCGGTGCATCGCGCAGCGTAAACGGCACGCCCTGCGCGACTTGCACCTCGATGCCTTCGCCGCGCGCTCTTTGCAGCATAAAGTTGCGGCTGACGGCATGCCCGACTTGCATGACGTCAGCGTTGGGGCCGGAGGGCGCGTCGGTCATTTGGACGAGCGCAGGATCGGCGGCTTCGGTGGTTAGGAGCACGACGATGCGGCGCGCGTCGGCAGCGTTGTCGTGGTAGTAGTACAAGCGTACGGCGTCGGCAGGGTTGACGGTTCC
>Ga0207416_1001036_pt1 | contig 40183 bp, 32 predicted proteins | sample PaiPotPPM11metaG_FD_184107 | JGI IMG/M metagenome (GOLD analysis project Ga0207416, IMG submission 184107) | Iron sulfur acid spring bacterial and archeal communities from Banff, Canada, to study Microbial Dark Matter (Phase II) - Paint Pots PPM... ...
CACCTCCATCGACCAGATGCGCCTGATGATGCAGTCGCTGCTCGCCGACCGCTTCGGCCTTGTCGTCCACCACGCCACGGTCGACGCGCCTGTCTTCGCCCTCCTCCTCGCCAGACCCGGCGTCATCGGCCCCAACCTGCAGCCGCATCCTCCCTCCGACACCTGCGGTTCCTCAACACCCGGGTCGGACCAGCCCGCTCCATCGCATAAATCGGAAGTCTCCCCCTCGCCGGTCGGCGAGCTTCCGCCCGTCTGCGGAGTGGTCGCGCACGTCCCATCCTCAGCCTCCGGCTGGCACTACGGTGGCCGCGGCATCTCCCTCAGCCTGCTCGCCACCTCGCTGCCCACCATGACCGGACTGGCCGCCATTCCCCGCCCCGTCGTCGATCAGACAGGCCTCTCCGGCCTCTACGACTTCACCCTCCAGTGGGCTCCCGACCCGGGCGATCCATTTCCACAAGCAGCCCCCTTCCACGACGCCCTCAAATCCCAGCTCGGCCTGGAACTCAAACCTTCCCGCGCCCCCATCGACATCCTCGTCATCGATCACGTCGATCACCCGTCACCCAATTAGCAAGGTCGCGACCACCCCCCAATATCGCCGTCCACTCATGTTCCAGTTCTATCTGGAGCAGCAGTTCTATATAGTTGTTGCGGTCGCAGCGTCAGGCGTGCGATCGACTCCCATCGGCATTCACCACGAAAAACGTCGCTGGCGAGCGATACTAGTACTTGAGGCATCTGAAGCATGATGGAATTTCATATCTCCCGCGCGGCTCGTGAATCAGCCCAGGTCGACGACCAGCTGTTCAGCTACACCGGCAATGTCGTCTTCGCCAACGTCGCGGCGAGCCGGAAGCTGGCCGACGAGCTGAACAAGGCCCGCGGCGCCGATGCCGATCCCGCCGGCAACTTCAACGCCGGAGCGCTCTTCGCCATGGGCCTCATCGACGAGCTCAGTCACGCTCTCGTCGCCCGTTACCGCAAGCAGGTCGACCCCAACGTCCTCTCCGAGGCCATCCGCTGGTTCACCTCGCAGATCGCGCCGGAGAAGCTGGAACGCCTCCTGCTCACCTTCACCGAGCAGTTCCCCAACACCGCGATTTACCGCGGTGAGATCACCGCCGCCGAGTGGCTCGCCGGCACCACCGACGGCCGCCCCAACCGCGAAGCCGCGCTCGAAGAGCTGCTGATGCTCTGGATCGCTAACATCAATCCGGCATTCAAGCCTTTCCACAAGCTCTTCGAAGACGCCGGCCTCAAAGAGCAGACCGTCTACCCCAACGTCACCGCCGCCTTCCCCAACTACTTCAGCACGCGGCCGCCTGTCGCGCCCGAGATCGGCACGCTGTTCGACGCTCTTCGCGCCCCGTTTCTCGCCTCGCCCGACTCCCTCATCGGCCAGCTCGACTTCATCCGCGAAAAGTGGGCGCCCTATCTCGACGTAGACGTTCGCCGCATCCTCCTCGCCGTCGACGTCCTGCGCGAAGAGGATCTCGCCATCTGGATGCGCTTCCATCCTCCCGGCCCCGACGAGTTTCGCCACGGAGCCCCCACCTGGGGCAGCATGGGTTTCGTCGGTGACGAGTTCATCGGCTACGACGAATTCCGGCGCAAGAAATACGCCCCCGGCTACCAGGCCCCGCTCGACGAATACGAAAACTTCTCCGCCGACCAGGCCTGGATGCCCAACGTCGTCCTCATGGCCAAGAGCACCTACGTCTGGCTCGAGCAGCTCTCCAAAAAATACCTCCGCCACATCCACCGCCTCGACCAGATCCCCGACGAGGAACTCCACCTCCTCGCAGCCCGCGGCATCACCGGCCTCTGGCTCATCGGCCTATGGGAGCGCAGCATCGCCTCGCGCACCATCAAGCGCCTGCGCGGCCATCACGACGCAGTCGCCTCGGCCTACTCCCTCAAGAGCTACGACATCGCCGAAGACCTCGGCGGCTGGGAAGCCTACAACACTCTCAAGCATCGCGCCGCCCATGCCGGCCTCCGCCTCGCCAGCGACATGGTTCCCAACCACATGGGCATCGACTCGAACTGGGTCATCGAGCATCCCGACTGGTTCATCTCTCGCTGGGAAAGTCCATTCCCTGCCTACAGTTTCAACGGCCCCGACCTCTCCAGCGATTCCCGCGTCGAGATCAAAATCGAGGACCACTACTACGACCAAACCGACGCCGCCGTAGCCTTCCGCCTCCGCCATTACTCCAGCAACGAGACCCGCTACGTCTACCACGGCAACGACGGCACCACCTTCGCCTGGAACGACACTGCACAGCTTGACTACTCCAAGGCTTACGTCCGCGAGCACGTCATTCAGACCATCCTCCACGTCGCCCGCCTCTTCCCCATCATTCGTTTTGACGCGGCAATGGTCCTCGCCAAACGTCACGTCCAGCGCCTGTGGTTTCCGCTCCCCGGGGCCGGTGGATCCATCCCGTCCCGCGCGGAAAACTCCATGTCGCAGGAAGAATTCGACGCCCTCATGCCCCACGAATTCTGGCGCGAAGTCGTCGACCGCGTCGCCGCCGAAGTTCCCGGCACCCTCCTTCTCGCCGAAGCCTTCTGGCTGCTCGAAGGCTACTTCGTCCGCACCCTCGGCATGCATCGCGTCTACAACTCCGCCTTCATGAACATGCTCCGCGACGAGGAGAACGCGAAGTATCGCAGTTACCTCAAGAAGACCATCGAGTTCGACCCCGACATCATGAAGCGCTACGTCAACTTCATGTCCAACCCCGACGAACGCACCGCCATCGACCAGTTCGGCACCGGCGACAAGTACTTCGGCTGCGCCACCCTGCTCGCCACCCTCCCCGGCCTGCCCATGTTTGCCCACGGCCAGATAGAGGGCTACGGCGAGCGTTACGGCATGGAGTTCAAGACGGCCAAGATGGACGAGAAGCCCAACGAGGGCCTCGTCGCGCGCCACCAGCACGAAATCGCCCCGCTACTCAAAAAGCGCTACATCTTCGCCGGCAGCGCCGACTTCACCCTCTACGATCTTTGGAACGGCTACGGCAGCGTCGACGAAAACGTCTTCGCCTACTCCAACCGCTTCGGCGACGAGCGCTCTCTCATCGTCTACAACAACAAGTACGACGCCACCCGCGGCACCATCCACATCTCCGCCGGCTTCATGGACAAGGGCAGCGGACAGCTCCGCCAGCGCAGCCTGACCGAAGGTCTCGGCCTACCCACCGGCGAAAACGTCGTCATCCACTACCGCGACACTCACGGACTCGAATATCTACGCCGCGCCACCGACATCCACTACCACGGCATGAGCTTCGAACTCCGCGGCTTCCAGTGCGTCGTCCTGCTCGACTGGCGCGAAATGCGCCCCAACACCGAGTGGCCCTGGGACCGTCTCTGCGACTCGCTCCACGGCCGCGGCGTCCACAACGTCCACGAGGAGATGGCGATGTTCCGCCTGCGTCCGCTCCACGACGCTCTGCGCGACACCATCAACCCGGCCAGCGTTCACATGCTCGCCCTCGTCGCCGACCAACTCGCCGGACACGCGCCCCGGCAGGCCCAGTCCGCCGAAGCGCTCGCCGCGCAGCCACCCGATCCCCGACTGCGCGAACTCGCCGACGCCAGCCACATCTTCTTCGAGCGCATCCTCGAAGCTCTGCCGCCGGAACCTCACCCCGCAGCCGACACGTCATCCACAGCGAAGCTCTCCACCGTCGTGCCGCAGCGTCCCGCACCCTCCTGGCCGGAATACTCTGAATCCATCCGCTCGCTCCTTGCTGCCGCCGCGCGCCTGCCTGTCCTCGCGCAGTCCTACTCCACCAACTGGCCCGCCGAATCCCGCCCTATCCTTCCGGGCAAAGATCCCACCACCCGCCAGCCCCGTGTCTGGGCGCCCATCCTCGCGTGGATCGTCCTGCGCACGCTTCCGTGGCAGCGCGCTCCGCAAGGCGATCTCGCCGAACTCTTCGACCGCCTCCTCCTGCGCCCCGCGCTCGCCGACATCTTCCAATCCATCGGCATGGCCGGCGAAGCGCGCTGGCAAGCTGCCGCACAGGTCCGCATGCTGCTGACCAAGGCCGCCGCCGCACCCGACGCCATCCGCTCCACAACGTTCTGGGCTGACCCCGACGTGCGCTGGCTCGCCGGCGTCAACCAGTCGGAGGGCAACACCTGGTTCAACAAGGAGCAGTTCGAAGAACTCCTCACCTGGCTGCAACTCCCCGTCCTCATCGAGATCGCCCGCAGCGAAGACGGCAAGTCCCCCGCCGCCCAACTCGCCGCAATCGCCGCCGTCGAAAAATCCGTAGCCGCCGCCCGCGCCGCCGCAGCCGCTGGCTACAACCTCGACCGCTACCTCGCGCCGCCGAAGCCCGCCCCCGCCGGCTCCGCTGCCGCGACAGAGCCCGTCAAAGTCCCCTAAACGCTCCGCAGAAATTCCAGCAAGTGCCGGAAATAAGCCGCCTGGTCATCCCACATGGCCAGGTGACTCCCCTCCGGGCAGACCGCCGCCCTCGCATTCGGCATCAACCTCGCCATCTTGCGAATATCTTCCGGATCCATCGTGTCGTGCTCCGCGCCGAGCACCAACGTCTTCACCGTAATCCGGTGCAGATCGTCCCACCGCTCCCAATCCTTGAACGTCCCCGTCACCACAAACTCGCTCTTCCCCTGCATGTGGTTGTAGATCGCCAGATTCGCATCGCGAAACGCGCGGTCCACCGGCTCCGGCCACGGCTTCACCCGGCAGATCGCCATCGGGTACAGTTCCTCCATCATGATCCTCTGATACTCCGGCGCGTCATAATCCTCGGCAGCCTCCAACTCATCCAGCTTCGCCTGCGACTCCGGCTTCAGCAGCAGTTTGATCTCGCCAATCCGCCGCAGGTACGCCTTCATCCCCGCCGTCATATTCGAGATCACCAGCGCCCGCAAATTTTGTTGATACTTCAGTGAGTATTCAATCGAAAGCATCCCGCCCCACGACTGCCCATACAGCACAAAATTCTCCAGACCCAACCCCCTGCGAACCTCTTCCACTTCTTCCACAAATCGCGGTATCTCCCACAAAGACAAGTCGTCCGGCCGGTCCGAATTCCCGCACCCCAACTGATCGTAGTAGTACATCTCAATCCCCGCCACAGGCAGAAACGACTCCAGCGCCTCCAGGTACTGGTGCGTAAATCCCGGGCCGCCATGCAGCACCAGCACCTTCACCGGACCGCTTCCCAACTTCTTCGTCCACACTTTGAACTGGCCACCCATCACCGGAATCATCTTGATTCCCGCCACACGAATCCCCGCCGGATTCACATCGTCCATCGTCAAGCTCATACTCTCCCGCCTCCATCCGAATTCTTCGCAGTATAGGCCGCGGGACACTCCGCGCACGGACTTCGAGTATCGCAGTGCGCACCTGTCATTTTTCTGTGAACAGGACAACCTTTCCCATCGTTAGCAGCCGGCCCCACCTTTTAATTTCCCCATAACGTGCGCTGTCTTTTTTCCAGCTAACCTCGCTCTGCTCGCACATCTTCCGAGCGTTCGCAAACTCCCCTATGCGAGGCCGTTCCATGTCTCAGCACGGTCGTTCCCGCAGCATTGCATTCCAATGCGGCGCAGCCATCCTGGCTGCCCTGCAAGTGTTCGCAGGCCTTTCTCTCCCTGCCTTCGCGCAAGATAACGCCAAAGACTCGAGCACCGCCACCACGACGCCCATCAAGCACGTCATCGTCATCCTTGGCGAGAACCGCACCTTCGACCACATCTTCGCCACCTACAAACCCGTCCACGGCGAGACCGTCGACAACCTCCTCTCCAAAGGCATCATCGACGCCGACGGAACCAACGGCCCCAACTTCTCCATCGCCCGTCAGAATTCCGTCCACGACACCCACGCCGACCACTACCAGGTCAGCCCCATGGGCAAGTCCCTCTACGCCTCCCTGCCCACGCCGCTCGCCGGCGGCCCCACCACTCCCTTCGTCCCCAACCTCGCCACCGCCAAGGCCGTCGAAACCGGCCTGCCCAACGATCAGTACTACACCTACCTCACCACCGGCGGAACCGGCCTCACCGCTGGCACCCCCGACACGCGCATCCCCAACGTCACCCACCTCAAGGACGGCCCCTTCCAAATCACTCCCGGCATTCCCTACGACGCCTACGCCGCCAGCCCCGTCCACCGCTTCTACCAGATGTGGCAGGAGCTCGACTGCAACATCAATTACTCCGCCGCCTGGAACCCGAGCGGCTGCGGCGCTGATCTCTTTCCCTGGGTCGAGACTACCGTCGGCGCAGGAACCAACGGCACACCCCGCCCCACGCCATTCACTGAGGAAACCACCGGCGAAGGCGGCTCCTCCATGGGCTTCTACAACGTCCAGCAGGGCGACGCTCCCTACCTGAAGTCCCTCGCCGACAATTACGCCATGAGCGACAACTACCACCAGGGCGTCATGGGCGGCACCGGCGCCAACCACATCATGCTCGGCACCGGCGACGCCATCTACTTCACCAACACCAACGGCAACGCCACCGCCCCGCCCGAGAACGTCACCGTCGCTTCCGGCACGCCCAACGCCGGCGTCGTCAACGAAATTGAAAACCCCAACGCAGCACCCGGCACCAACAACTGGTACACCGAAGACGGCTACGGCGCAGGCTCCTCCGGCAAAGCATCCTCAGGCGGCGGCAGCTACTCGAACTGCTCCGACTCCGATGCTCCCGGCGTCTACGCCGTCCTCAGCTACCTCAGCACGCTGCCCTACGAAGTGAATCCCAAGTGCGTCCCCGGCCACTACTACCTGCTCAACAACTACAACCCCGGATACTTCGCCGACGGCTCGAACGCCTTCCTCGACACCAATGCGAAGAACACCGTCTTCACCGTCCCACCCTCCAGCCTTCGCAACATCGGCGACGCCATGCTCGAGAAGAACATCTCCTTCAAGTGGTACGGCGACCAATGGAACCTCTACAAAACCGATCCCTACTTCCAGAACCCCGCCGACGTCTACTGCAACATCTGCAACTTCCTCCAGTACTCCAGCAACATCATGACCAACCCGGCCCTGGTCTCCGCACACATCCAGGACACCACCGACCTCTACAACGACATCACCAACAACACGCTGCCCGCCGTCTCCTTCGTCAAGCCCAGCGGCCTCGTCGACGGACACCCCGCCTCCTCCAAGCTCGATCTCTTCGAAGGCTTCACCAAGAAGATCGTCGATATGGTCCAGGCCAACCCAACCCTCTGGGCCGACACCGCCATCCTCATCACCTTCGACGAAGGCGGCGGCTACTACGACTCCGGCTACGTCCAGCCCGTCGACTTCTTCGGCGACGGCACCCGTATCCCGATGCTCGTCGTCTCGCCCTACACCAAGCCTGGCCACATCTCGCACCAGTACAACGACCACGTCTCCATCATCAAGTTCATCGAGTACAACTGGAAACTGCAGCCCCTCACCGACCGCAGCCGCGACAATCTCCCCAACCCCAAACAGAAGGGCGCCAACCCCTACGTCCCCACCAACTCGCCCGCGATCGGCGACCTCACCGACCTCTTCGACTTCAAGCAGTAGCCCACCCACCCCAACACCTCGGCCCGCCGTCCACCGCGCAGCGGTTTTCGGCGGGCCATTTTGCATGAAGGACGCCATTGATTGCGACGAATGCGCGGCCATAATACCATTCGAATTGGTGAGGCAATCGTTGACGTCACAACGCTGGCGGCAGATCCGCTCCCGCAATGCCGTTCTCGCCGGTGCACTCACTCTCGCCGCGATCCTTCTAGCGGCACTCGCATACCTCCACTTCCGCACGCAGCCCGCGCCCCCGCCGTTGGTGCGCATGAACGTCCTGCTCCCCGCGAAGTCGCGCCTCCTTTCGCTCGCTGTCTCTCCGGATGGCCGCACCCTCGCCGTCGTTCTGGTCCGCGACGGCAAGCAGCAGATCTGGGTTCGCCCGCTCGATGCCCTCGACCTCACCCCGCTTGCCGGAACCGACGGCGCTGCCGATCCCTTCTGGTCCCCCGACAGCCGCTCGCTCGCATTCTTCGCCGACGCCCGCCTGAAAAAAATCGACCGATCCGGCGGCCCGGTGCAAACGCTCTGCGACGCCCTCGCCGTCCGCGGCGGAACCTGGAATCGCAACGGCGACATCCTCCTCGGCGGCCTGCACCAGGTCGAGCGCATATCCGACACCGGCGGCGCCGTCTCGGATCTTCCCGGCCACCGCGTCTCTGAGTCCTTTCCTACATTCCTGCCCGATGGACGCCACTACATCGCAACCCGCACCGCCGATGCGGGATCACAACAGGCCGGAGTATGGCTCAGTTCCCTGGACACACCCGACCTCCTGCGAATCCTGCCCGACGTGTCCAACTCAGAAGTCGTCGATCCGCCGACCGGCAGCCGCGTGGGCGCCATCCTGTTCACCCGCGACGGTACGCTGATGGCGCTGCCCTTCGACATGAAGCGGCTCGCAGCCACCGGCGACGCCTATCCCGTGGCCCAGGGAATTGCCCAGGCTTCCAACTCGCGCTGGCTGGCCGCCGCCTCCGGCCAGGGCATGCTCGCCTATGTCGCAGGACAAAGCGGCGGGCGGCAATACATCTGGCGCGATCGCCAGGGCAAGAATCTCGGTACGCTCGGCGATGCCGGAAACGTGGTCATGATCTCGCCCGACGGAAAACAACTCGCCGGCGATCGCGATGGAGACATCTGGCTGCTCGAGTTCGCCCACGGAGTCGCAACCCGCCTGACCTTCGGCCCGCCCGCGAGCAGCAACCCCATCTGGTCGCCCGATGGCCGCTACGTTGCCTATTTCAAGGGCGGCCCGGGAATCTACCGCAAGCTCTCAGACGGCACCAGCGGCGAAGAACTCCTGCTGCGTACCACTTCCCTGGCCGTTCCGAAAAGCTGGTCCCCCGATGGCCACTTCATCCTGTACGCGCAGATCAATCCCGCAACTGGGTCGGATCTGCTCGCGCTTCCCATCGAGCCTGATCCTCATCCCCTGCCCATCGCCGAAACCACCGGCGACGAGGACCAGGGCCAGTTCTCGCCCAACGACCGCTGGATCGCTTACACCTCCAACGAGTCCGGCCGCAGCGAAATCTACGTCGTCCCTTTTCCGCCTGCCGGGAGCGGCGGCAAATGGATGGTATCCAGCGGCGGCGGCGTCCAGCCCCGTTGGCGGCGGGATGGCAAGGAGCTGTTCTACATCTCGCCGGACTGGAAGATGATGGCGGTGGACGTCAGTACCAGCCCCACCTTCCACGCAGGCACTCCGCACCCGCTCTTCGATACGGAGATGGTGGACACCGGAATTCGCACCGGCCCCATGAGCTGGGACATCGCGCCCGACGGCAATCGCTTCCTGATCATCACCGCGAACGCCCTGGACACTTCGTCCCTGAACGTGGTCCTGAACTGGCATCCGCAATCGAAATAATCCGGGCGAGCCAGCCGCCAGCGTCAACAGGAAGTGGTCGCTACCAGGCTGAAAAAGTGGCCATCCTTTGCCCCATAGAGACTCGACTTCCCGCAATGAGGGCACTTTATAAAACTAACTGGAACGGAGTAAACCGTCGTCTCGCTTGACGATTCTTCGCTGTAATCGGCCAGCACAATCGGCTTCTGACAGTGGCGGCACCTGACGCCAAAATGTTCGGACATTTCCACCTCCACAAACAGAGGATTTTTTTGTGTCTCGTGTTTCATCCGTCGAATAACGAGTCTAGCACCGGAACGTACACGCCGGTTCCTGGATGTCTCGGGTGCCTGGCGCGGTCGCAACTGCGATTTTTTCGACGGCTTCTCACCAGCTGTGACTCACGAATTCTTTCGCGCCGACCCTCAGTTTCTGCCCGAAATCCGCATGTCAAGCCCCAGTCGCCCGCAATCGGCAGACAACACACAACTTACCAAAACACTTTGTTGTCAGTCGAGTTATGCTCCAACCCGTATCATTTAAATAGGGGCAAATTTCCTTTGATCGTCACCGCCAACCCATTGCATTCCCGATGCGCGTCGCGTCGCGCCAACCCACGGTCGCGCCGCCAGCCTTCGGCCGCCGGCAAACCTCTTTGGAAAGACGATCTTAGCTGTAACTCATTTTGTTTCCGGAATTTGCGGATACCACCGTTCTCCAACCGCATGAAACCATTCGCTTTATACACAAGATCACACTGGGGGGAAGTGGTGTACCCCCCTCGCGCGGACGCACCCCAAGCGAGGCTCTCTTCGTGAGCGTCCGCCTCATCCTCAACGCCGACGACTTCGGCCTCACCGCCGGCATCAACCGCGCGATCGGCGAACTGCACGCCGCCGGCGCCCTCACGTCCGCCACGCTGATGGCCAGCGGTCCCGCCTTCGACGACGCCGTCCACATCGCCCACGCGCACCCAACCCTCGGCGTCGGCTGCCACATCGTCCTCACCGACGGCGCGCCGGTCTCGCCGCCCGAATCCATCCCCAGCCTGCTCGGTCCGGATCGCAAAACCTTCCGCCCGACCTTGTCCGCGTTTCTCGGCGCGCTCTTCCTCGGCCGCATCCACACCGAAGACGTCCTCCGCGAGGCCTCTGCGCAGGTCGAGAAACTTCAACGCGCCGGCATCGCCATCACTCATCTCGACACGCACAAACACACGCACCTCTTCCCCGCCATCGCGCGGCCACTCCTGCAGGTCGCCGAACGCAGTTCCGTCGGTGCCATTCGCAATCCGTTTGAGCCGGCCTGGAACTCGGCGCTCCATCACGGCAACGGCTCGCGCCGTCTCGCCGTCAACCTCATCGGCCGCCTCCGCCCGCGCTTCGCAGCCCTGCCCCAGATTCGCGACGCCCGCGTGAAGACCACCGACGGCACGGTCGCCATCTCCGCCACCGGCCAGCTTGACGCAGCCTCCCTCGCTCAAACGCTCGCCGCGCTCCCGCCCAACGGCACCTACGAACTCTGCTGCCACCCCGGCTACAACGATCCCGATCTCGATCGCGTGACCACCCGTCTCCGCGCCCACCGCGACGTCGAACGCGAAGCCCTGCTCGCCGAGATTCCAAAAATCCTCAGCCAGCCTCAATCACCGAAACTGATCCACTACGGGGGTCTCAACCCACCCGACTAAACAGAAGCCAGACAAGCCTCGCCGCTCGCGCTCGCCGGCAACGGATCGCAACCCGTCATCAGTTGCTTCACCACGTCCGCCGCGCCGTACTCGGTGCGTCCCGGCTTCAGGAAGCGCGAGACGGTGTACAAGTCGTCGCCGGCCGTAATCAGCGCGCGCTCGACCCGCTTGCCGTTTCGAACCTGCGCATACCCGATGTTCGCCAGCAGACCGTTGCACACGCACTTCCGGCCAACGGTGTCCTCGACCTTGCCGCCCTTCGCAACGTACACGCTGACCGGCTCGGCGGCGCAGCGATAGCCGACTCCGCCTTCCGCAGTCCGGTACGGCTCGCGCAGAAAGCCCAGGTCGCAGATGCGTGGTCGCTCGGCGTACATCGCCGGCTCGGAGTTCGTCCCTTCCAGCCGTGCCACTTTGAACGGAAATCCCGTCGGTGACGCCAGCGGATCGGTGAACACGCTCGCTTTGCCGTCAATGATCTTCATCATCAGCGCGTGCTTCAACTCCTCGTCGAGCCCGGACTCCCACGCAAACTCGAACGCCGTCCCAACCTGCACGCCCGCTGCTCCCTGCGCCAGCGCCTCGCGAACCTTCTCCGGATGGCCATAACCGCCGGCCAGCCAGAACGGAACGCCCAGCTCGCGCAGCTTCGCAATGTCGATCGCGTCGCGCTCGCCGTAGATCGGTTCGCCCGCATCCGAGAGCTGCAGCTTCCCACGCGGCGGCGCGTTGTGTCCGCCCGCAGTGCGCGTCTCGATGACCAGCCCATCGACGCGTCCGTTGGCCTTCTTCAGCATCGTCTGCGCCAGCGTGTTGGACGAGACGATGGGCAGAAACTTCGGCCGCGTCAGCGGCGCAAGTTCGCACTGCATATACTCGCGCGGATCGAACCGCTGCATCACGTCGTCGCCTTCCTGCGCGCCGTGGACATGAATCGCATACTCGGCAGGCTGATGCTCAACAAAGCCGTCGAGCACGCCGGGAATCTTCAGCGGAATGCCCGCGCCCATGATGATGTAGCCGACGCCGCCCAGCATGGCTCCGTAAATGCACGCCAGATGCGCCGACTGGATCTTCTCCAGAAAGTTGATACCCACAGGATTCTGGTGCTCCTGCCGAGCGAGATACACCTCAACGAAGTTGGCAACGATGCAAAGCTCCACCAGTTCGCGCGGATTGTCCTTGGTCAGAACTGGCACCGGCGCATAGGGTGTTCGGTCCGCTCTACCGCCGGGAACGAAGTACGCCTTCCACACGCGGTCCGCCATCGCACGATCCGGAAAAGCATCGAGCCCGCGGCGCATGTGTCCACCGGAGTCGCCGTCCTGCAAACGCCGCGCCAGAATCTGGTCGAGCGCAGTTCCCGAAACGAGGCCTAATTGCCCAACTCGTGAAACGGCCTGCGCCAGCCGCCAGTTCGAAACACCTGCACCCATGCCACCCTGAATTACTACTGGTTCACTCATATTGAGAATTATTCATCCGCTCGAACGGGCCGATCGTATTAGTTTTGTAACTCTCGCGGCATCGAATTCCACGGCTATTCTGGTGACGCTCGCATATAAATGCTCCCACATAGCTCACATCTCGGATGTGACGCACGTCACTGCAATCCGCTCTTTACCCTCGATACCCTGACCATGAAAGTAGTCTCCACCTGTCTCCACGGTGAGTCCGAGTAGCCCTCGCGGATTGCCTGCGGAGAGCAACTAGTCGAACTTGAGTGACGGCCATGAAGAAGACGGTTATCGTCGGCGGCGGGATTGCAGGATTGGCGACCGCATATTATCTGCACGAAAGCGGCGCCGTCGACTACACGCTGATCGAGTGCTCGCCTCGCTGGGGCGGCAAGATCACCACCGAGGAATTGGATGGCTTCGTCGTGGAAGGCGGCCCCGACTCGTTCATCACCCAAAAAGCCGCCACGATGGAACTTTGCAAAAGGCTTGGGCTCGGGGATCAACTGGTCGGCTCCAATACAGGCAAGAATGCCACTACGTATGTCTGGAGCGGCGGCCGCCTGCATCCGATGCCCGAGGGCATGATGCTGATGGCGCCCACCATGGTGCTCCCCTTCCTGCGCTCGAAGCTGATCTCGTGGCCCGGAAAGCTGCGCATGGGGATGGAGATGTTGATCCCCAAACGACGCGGCGACGAGGATGAGAGCCTGGCCAGCTTCGTGCGCCGGCGCCTCGGTTCCGAAGCACTGAAAAAGATTGCCGGCCCGCTGATGGGAGGGATTCACGCGGCCGATCCAGAGAAGCTGAGCCTGCGCAGCACCTTCCCCATGTTCCTCGATATGGAGAAGAAGCACGGCAGTCTCCTCCGCGCCATGATGAAGAGTCCCAGGCGGAAGCCCGCCCCCGGCACCAGCAAGCCTTCCATGTTCATGTCGCTCCAAGGCGGATTGAAGCAACTCACGGATGCGCTGGTTGCCCATCTGCGGCCGGAAGCGCTACGCACTGGCGTCTGCGTGCAATCGGTGACCTCATACGGCAGCCGCTACAAGGTTTTACTCAACGATGGATCGGCGATTCTTGCGGACGACGTCGTCTTCGCGACCCCTGCCTACATCACTGCCGACCTGGTCGAGCCGATCGATCCCGCGCTCGCGTCCCAACTGCGCGCCATCCGCTACGTCTCGACGGCGACCGTTTCGCTAGGTTTCCGCCGCAGCGACATTACCCACCCGCTCGAAGGCGCCGGCTTCATCGTGCCGCGAGCCGAGGGCCGAAGGATCACCGCCTGCTCCTGGTCGTCAGAGAAGTTCAGGCACCGGGCTCCGGACGATCGCGTTCTGCTGCGCGTCTTCATCGGCGGAGCGCAGTCGGAATATCTCGCCAGCCTGGACAGAGTTTCGCTGATCGAACTCGCGCTCGACGAGCTACGCGTGATGATGAAGATCACGGCCAGACCCATATTGGCGGCTGCCTATCGCTGGCAGAGGGCCAACCCGCAATACGAACTCGGGCACGAGCAGCGCATCGCCGACATTGAACGGAGCCTTACAGAATTCCCCGGCCTGCACCTGGCCGGAGCCGCCTATCGCGGAGCCGGAATTCCAGACTGCATCCAGAGCGGCTTGAAAGCGGCACGGGACATCACCGCACGCGATCACGCCGGCAGCCGGTACCACGACCAGCATCTGCCGGTCGCCATTGGAACTTAGGAGAACACGCGAATGCCATCCATCGACATCAGAGCCCTTACCCCGACTCCATCCGGCCACCCGCACCGCCAGGGTGCGCACGACTATTCTCGCAACCCAATGCTCGTCTATTGGGAGATGACGCAGGCCTGTGGGCTGGCGTGCCGGCACTGCCGCGCCGAAGCGATCTCGACACCGCACTCGCAGGAACTGACTCCCGTCGAGAGCCTGGGTCTGCTGCAGCAGATCGCGTCCTTCGACACCAAGCCCCACTTGATCCTCACCGGCGGCGATCCGATGCAGCGCAAGGATCTGTACGAAATCATCGACCAGGCGCGCCGGCTGGGGCTCACCGTCTCCGTCACGCCCGCCGCAACCGCCACCCTGACGGTGGAGGTTCTGGAGAAGCTGAAGGCCCACGGCATCGACAGCCTAGGCCTCTCGCTCGACGGCTCGACCGCCGCCCGTCACGAAGCCGTGCGCGGAGTCGCCGGCTGCTATCAGTGGACCATCGACGCCATCCGCAACGCCGCGGAGCTTGGCTTCCCCATCCAGGTCAACACGCTCGTCTCTGAGGAAACAGCCGACGACCTCCCAGCGGTCTACGAACTTCTGAAGCAGTACAAGATCATGCGCTGGAGTCTCTTCTACCTGATCGCAGTAGGCCGCGGGAAAGAACTCCAGCCTGTCTCTCCAGCGCACGGCGAAGAGTTGATGCATTGGACCCATGAACTCACCAAGACCGCGCCGTTCGCGATCAAGACTACTGAAGCCCCATCGTACCGGCGGGTCGCCCTGAACCACATGCGCGAGAACGGTTGGACCGGAGCTGAGATCGAGAAGACGCCCGTATATCGCGGTTTCGGAATTCGCGACGGCCACGGCATCCTATTCATCTCCAACCAGGGCGACGTCTATCCTGCCGGCTTTCTCCCACTCTCCAGCGGCAATATGCGGGTCGACAATCTTGTGGACATCTATCGCAATTCGCCACTGTTCCAGGCCCTGCACACCCCCAGTTCGTTCCGCGGCAAGTGTGGCGAATGCGAATACCGCACCCTCTGCGGCGGCTCGCGGGCCCGCGCATTTGCCTATACCGGCGACCCGCTGGCCAGCGACCCCTTCTGCCCGTACGAGCCGCGGACAAGTGCCCGGAGTCACAGTGCAAGTGAAGCCGCGAAGAGTATCCTCGCAGGTGCGTACTAGGAACGGTCTCCGCAAACTACCGCAGATTCGATACACGGTGAGACCCGCGCGGATTGCGGGTCTCTGCTGTTTTCAGCGATGATCGTCCTATATGACAACCACACCGGCAGCCTCGACATGCACAGCGCTACCTCCGAAGACCGTCTTGAAATGAGCGGCAGGGACACAGATCGCCTGATCGACGCACTGACCAGCAACTGGCAGGCGGAGATGCGTGGCTACCACACCTACAACACGCTGTCGCAGCAGGAGAGCGATCCGCAGCGCCGCCGCACGCTGCGCAACCTCGCACTGGCCGAGGAGCATCATGCCGGCTTGTGGGCGACGCGACTGCTCGACCTCGGCGCGCCGGCTCCCGAGTATGAGGGGACCGAAGCCGGCGACGCGGACTCGCTCGCCAACCGCATCGGCGGCCAGGAACTGGCGCTACGCAGGCTGGAGCTGGAAGAGAGCCGCGACATTGCCCGCTACGGACGTCAGATTCAGGAACTCGGCGACGAACCCAGCATCGCCATTCTGAAGGAAGTGCTCGCGGATGAAGCGGACCACTACCTGACGCTGGGCGGGCTGATCCGGCACCACCTGCCCGCCACGCCGCTGGAGCCGGAGTTGGCGCAGCAGGCGCTCAACGAACTGGTCGCGGAACGGGAGAAGGGACAGCCCAGGGCAGCCAGTTGGATCGGCGACGCGATCTACGGCGTGAATGACGGCCTCGGCGCGATCTTCGGCATCGTCTCCGGCGTCTCCGGCGCAACTCTCGGCAACGCCCACTTCGTGCTGATCGCCGGCCTTGCCGGCATGATCGCAAGCGCACTCTCCATGGGCTCGGGCGCGTACCTTGCCGCCAAGAGCGAGCGCGAAATCTACGAAGCGGAGTTCGCCCGCGAGCGCGACGCCGTTGAGTACAACGAGGCCGAGGCGCGCGAACTGCTGTCGCTGACCTTCCAGGTACGCGGCCTCTCCGCCGAAGATGCCGACCACTTCGTCGGCCACATCGCAGAGAAGAAGGAACAGCTGGTGGAAGCGCTCGCGCGCGAACGCCTGCACATGACCGACAAGAGCCTCAGCGACCCCTGGGTCTCGGCCACCTCCGGCGCAATTTCCACGGCGATTGGCGCATTCATCCCTGTGGTCCCGTTCTTCTTCATGGCCGGCATCCCAGCGATCCTTGTCGCGGCCGTCATCTCGCTGCTGGCCCACTTCGCCGTCGGCGCGGCCAAGTCCCTCATCACCATTCGGTCCTGGTGGAGCAGCGGTCTGGAGATGACGCTGGTGGGCGCCATCGAAGGCGTCGTCACATACGCCATCGGCATCGGCATTGGAAAGTTATAGTTCTATCGGTTAGACGAGCCGCAGCCCGATGCGCCGCGCCCGCTCCAGCTCCCGCGCCGATAACTGTGGGCACCGTTCTTTACCCGCAAGCCCGATCCAGAGTCTGCCGACCGGCTCAGCCCCAAGAATCTCCGCCGTCGCCGCCAACGCACGAGCAGCACCCGTAGCAAGTGGAATGAGGAATCCGGGAGCCGCGCTCGATGCGACCAGCGCCGCCTTGCGCGTCGGATGCTTTACCCGCGATTTGGGTGCTGCCGCTCCCCACGGCCAATACGCGTAGCCGACCAGCCGCTCCATGAACTGGCGAAAGATGGCAGTGACGTTCCAGAAGTTAACCGGCGAGCCCAGCACCAGCGCGTCCGCTCCGTCGAGCTCTGTCAGGATCGATTGCAAATCATCCTTCTGCTCGCAGAAGCCACGGTGCTCGCCTGGCACCTGCGTACATTTGCGGCAGTTCGTGCAGAATTCCAGGTACCGCTCGGTGAGGTAAATGGTCTTTGTCTCCGCGCCTTTTTCCCGTGCGCCCGCAAGGATCGCCTGTACCGCGCTATCCGTCGTCCCGCCCTTGCGGTAGCTCCCGACAATGGCGACTACTTTGGATCCCATTCCAACCTCACTCCCGCTTCGTATTCAGTATCCGTTCCGATGGCACCGAATAACCGTGCTCGCGGACACATCCGTCGATGTTCCCAAAAATGCGATATTCTGACGACTCCCGGTTCATAATTCCTACCCCTACATTCGCCACAAGAGAGGTTTGCATGAAGCGCTTCACCCTGGATTCCCTCCTCGCGCTCGGCCTGCTCACCATGACTCTCGCCGCGACTGCCCAGCCTCCCGCACCAGCCGACAAGCCCGCGGAGAAGCCTGACGAGGCCAGCATCCCCATCCCGCCGGAAACCTCGTCCGTCACGAAACACGACTGGACCTCCGGCGGCGTGACGATTCACTACACTGCCACCGCCGGCAATCTTCTCATCAACGACGACAAGACCAACAAGGCCATCGGCAGCATCTTCTACGTCGCCTACACCCAGGACGGCGCCGACGCGAAGACGCGCCCCGTCACATTCTTCTACAACGGCGGCCCAGGATCGGCCACGGCGTACCTGCATATGGGCTCCTTCGGCCCGGTGCGCGTCATTACCCAGAGCCCGGACGCCACCGCCCCACCGCCGTTCCAATACGTCTCCAACGAGTCCAGCCTGCTCGACAAGAGCGATCTGGTCTTCATCGACGCACCGCTCGCAGGCTTCTCGCGCGCCGTCGGCAAGGGCACGCTCAAAGACTTCGCCGGGGTCGACGAGGACGTCAAGGCTTTCGAGAAATTCATCCTCCGCTACATCACGCTCAACCAGCGCTGGAACTCACCCAAGTTTCTCTTCGGTGAGTCCTACGGCACGCCGCGCTCGGCCGCGCTGGTCGCCGCGCTCGAGAACGACAATGTCGAGTTCAACGGAGTCACGCTGCTCTCGTCGATCCTCAACTACAACGTGCGGGCGGAGGGCTACGACACACCCTTCATCGCGTACCTTCCCTCGTACACCGCCATCGCAATCCAGCACAACAAAGGCAAGCACACCGGCACACTGGACGAAGCGGTCGAGCAGGCGCGTGAGTTCGCCCGCGGCCCCTACGCCGAGGCGCTGGCGCAGGGCGACAAACTGCCCGCCGCGCAGTTCGACGCCATCGCGCAGAAGCTCTCTGACTTCACTGGCCTCAGCGTGCAGTACCTGAAGGAGACGAAGCTGCGCGTCTCGCCGGGACGCTTCCGCAAGGAACTGCTGCGCGACGACGACCGCACTCTGGGCCGCTACGATGCCCGCTTCGAAGGCTGGGATCCTGACGACGCCGGCGACACTCCCGGCTACGATCCATCAAGCACAGGCATCGGGGGCGCCTATGTCGGCGCTCTTCACGAATATCTGCAGAAGGACCTGAAGTACATGAGCTCGGAGACTTACTACCTCACTGCGCCCGGCGTGAATCAGGCCTGGAACTACAAGCATCATCCCAGCGGTGCCAGCGGGCCCAATGCTGAACAGGAAATGCCCGACACCGCGGTCGATCTCGCTGACGCGATGCGCAAGAATCCCAGGCTCCACGTCTTCTCCGCCAACGGCTGGTTCGATCTCGCCACGCCGTTCTTCGCCACCGAGTACGACCTCAGCCACATGATGCTGCCGCCGTCGCTCATCGGCAACGTAGAGTTCGGGTACTACCCCGCCGGACACATGGTCTACCTCAACGTCGACGCGCTCAAGCAGATGAAGTCCGACCTCAGCCGCTTCTACGACAAAGCCGCACCGCGCTAGGCGACCGCGCGCCGCTCCCGCTCACCCTGGCGCTCGCCATTGCGTCCGGACAGGTTCACGCTGACAATCTTCGACACGCCCGGCTCCTGCATGGTCACGCCGTAGATCACGTCCGCCTGCTGCATCGTGCGCTTCGAGTGGGTGATCACCAGGAACTGCGTGCCCTCCGACATCTCCGCGATCAGCTTGGCGAAGCGGCCGACGTTGGTCTCGTCCAGCGGAGCATCCACTTCGTCCAGCACGCAGAATGGCGCCGGCTGGAACTGGAAGATACCGACCAGCAGCGACAGCGCCGTCAGCGCCTTCTCGCCGCCCGAGAGCAGCAGGATATTCTGCAGCTTCTTGCCCGGAGGCGACGCCACGATATCGATGCCCGACTCGGCCGTGTTCTCTTCGTCCGTCAGCTTCATGAAGGCCTGACCGCCGCCGAAGAGCTTGCTGAAGGTGATGCCGAAGTTCTCGTTGATCACCTTGAACGCCTCGTCGAACTTCACCCGCGAGACGTCGTCGATCTCCTTGATCGAAGCCTGGGTGTTCTCGATCGACTCCAGCAGGTCCGTGCGCTGCGTTTCCAGGAACGCGTGCCGCGATGCTGTCTCGTTGTACTCCTCGAGCGCCATCATGTTCACCGGCCCCATCGCCTCGAGCCGCTGCTTCAGGGCGCGCGCGGCCTCTTCCTCGACGGTCAACGCCTCGCCTTCGATGCGCACGATTCCGGCATCCTCGCGCAGCACCGCCGCCTCCGCGCCCAGATCGTTCAGGCAGGTCGCGTCGATGTGCTCGATGTCCGACACCAGCTTCGCGGCACGCGCGGTCAGACCGGCGCGCTCTTCCCGCAACGCTTCGGTCTCGTGCCTCAGCGTGCGCAGCTTCGCATCCAGTTCCGCCATCTGCGCGCGCAGCACATTCGCCGCTTCGGTCAGGCGAGCGCCTTCGGCCAGCGCCGTCGCCCGCGTCTCGGCCAGCGACTCATGCTGCGACGCCAACTCGGAGGTCTCCTGCTCGCGGCGAACCTTCTCCGCACCCGCCGCTTCCATCTGCTGCTCAATCTGGGCGGTCCGTGCGTTCTGCCCCGTCACCATGCGGTTGGTCTGGTCGAAGTTTGCCGCCGCATTGCGCCGCCGTTCCTCGAGCCCTGCCAGCGCGGCTGAAGCCTCCGCGGCTGCCTGCTGCAGTTCCTCGCGCTGCTCGCGCAGGCCGTCCAGCTGCTGCTGCAACTCGGCGATCTGCGCTTCCAATCCTTCGCGCTCGCTCTCGAACGCAGCAGCCTCCTGCCGCCGCTGCGCAATCAACTCCTCTTTATGTCCACGTGCGCCACGGTTGCGCTCGCTCGCCAGCGTCCACTCCTGTAACCGCCGCTCGATGCGTGCCGTCTCGGCCTCCATCTGCCGCAGCGCCGCGCCTGAGTTCGCCGACTCGCGCTCGGCATCTCTGCGCTCGATCGTCTTGCCCTCCAGCGCCGCCGTCAGTTCGCGAACCTCACGTTGCAGCCCTGCCGCCTCCAGCTCCGCCTGCGATAATGCCGCTTCGGTGGCTTCCAGCTTCTCGCGAATCTCTCCCAGTTCGCGCTTCAACGCCAACGGCCCCTGCTCGCGAACCCGGCCGCCGGTCACCGTCGCATTGTGGAACGCCTCGCCGCTCGGGCTCAGGAAGAAGCCACGCGGATGCTCCGTCGCCAAACGACGAGCGGTGTCCGCATCCTGGGCGATGAAGCCATTGCGCAACTTCGGCAGCATGCCCTCCAGCGAATTGCCGAAGCCATTCAACACCCGCACACAATCCTTCAACGCAACCGCGCCCTGCACCTCGCGGACCCCGTCCTCCGCGCGAGCCGAGTTGTACTCGGAGTGATCGTCTTCGCCATGCACCAGGAATGTCGCCCGGCCCGCAACGTCAGACTCAAGCATCCGCACACCAGCATCGGCCGCATCCCAGCTCTTGACGACGACATAATTCAATTCATCGCGCAGAAACTCATCGACCACGCCCTCGTATTGCCCATCCACCTCAAGAAAATCCGCCAGCGTACCCACCGGCGACAACCCATTGCTGCCGCCATTACGCGTGTTCGCCTTGAAGATATTCCGCACCGTGTCGGTCGAGTAGCTATGTTCGCGAATCAGCCCTTCGAGCGAACTCCGCCGCCCTTCCAGAGCAGCACGCTCTCCGCGCAACTGATCGCCGCGGCGCTTGGTCGCCTCTTCCTGCGCCCGCGCCGCCCCGATCTTCAAATGCAGCTCCGCGATCTCCGTCTCGAGTCCCTTCAGCCGCTCGGTGACGTCGCCAAACGTGATCGCGACCTGACCACGCTGTAATCCAAGTTCCGCCAGCTCGCGCTGCGCCACACCGGATTCCGACACCAGCCGCTCCGACTCGGTTTCCAGCCCGGCGAGCGCCGCCTCGGCCTGCGCCTGCTCGTTCCGGCTCGCCGCCGCGCGCTGCATCAACTGCATCGCCCCACGCCGGCTCTGTTCCGCCTGGTGCTCCGCCGCTGCAACCGCGCGCACTGCCTCCTGCGCCCGCTGCTGCTGCGCCTGCACTGCCTCGCGCGATCCCACCGCCTCCGCCGTGGCCGACTCCAGAAAACTCCGCTGCGCCTCCAACTCGCCCGCAAGCACGCGAAGCTGCTCCCGCGCCGCGTCCAGGTCGTTCCCGCCGGCCGCAATCCGCGCCGTCAGTTCCGCCACGCGATCCGTGTTCGCCGCCATCCGCGCCGTTACGCGTTCCAACTCCACAGCGCTGTGGTTCGCCTTCGCGCCCGCCTCCCGAATCTGTTGGTCGAACTCGTACCCGTGCTCCACTCCGGCCGTATGCTCGGCGTCCATCGCGTCGACCGCCGCAGACTGCTCGACGACCTGTGCCGTCAGCACGCCGATCTGTGCCGCGACTTCGGCCTGCTCCGCGTCGAGCTGCTGCATCCGGCTCGCCAGCACCACGCGCAGGCGCCCGCGCAGTTCATCGCGCAGCAGCCCATAGCGCTCGGCCTTCGCGGCCTGCCGCTTCAGCGTCCCCATCTGCCGCGTCACTTCTTCGAAGATGTCGTTCACGCGCGACAGGTTCAGCTTCGCCGACTCCAGCCGCAACTCCGCCAGCCGCTTCTTGGTCTTGAAACGCGTGATGCCCGCAGCCTCTTCCAGAATCGCGCGCCGATCCATCGGCTTCGAACTCAGGATCTGCCCAATCCGCTCCTGCCCGATGATCGCGTAGGTCTCGCCGCCCAGGCCGGTGCCCATAAAGATGTCCTGGATATCGCGCAGGCGGCAAATCTTGCCGTTCAGCAAATATTCAGAGTCGCCCGACCGGAACAGCCGCCGCGTGATCGTGATCTCGCCCGCGCGCACCGGCGACCGCCCAAACTTCCTGCGCCGAATCTTCAGCACTACTCCATTCGCATCGGGCGCGGCCTGCGCCGCAGCATCGTCCGCTGGCGCCGGATGATGCGCATGCGGCTCCTCGCCCTCCACCGGCGTCCCATCGATCCCAACCACCACGCCCGGCTGTGCCTCGCGGACCGCCTCTTCGGTCTCCGCCGCCTGCATCTGCCGCAGTTCCTTCTCGTCCCAGTCACCGGCCAGATCGAGCGCCCGTTCGGTACTGCCGTCGCTGGACCAATCGGCCCCGTCGGCCTCATCACTCAACGCCGCCCCGTCGTACACCTCGGGATCGACCAGCGTCAGCGACACTTCTGCCATCCCGGTCGCCTTGCGTTCCCGGGTGCCCGCGAAGATGACGTCCTCCATCTTGGCGCCGCGCAGGCTCTTCGCGGACTGCTCGCCGAGAACCCACGTCACCGCGTCCGAAATGTTCGACTTGCCGCACCCGTTGGGACCCACCACCGCCGCAATGCCGTTGCCGGAAAATTGGATCTCCGTCCGGTCGCAGAACGACTTGAACCCCAGAATCTGAACCCGTTTGAGCTTGAGCAAACCACACCTCCAGAACAACAAATGCACGGGCCAAAACTCACGCTTTCACGCAAACCCTGATCCGCGCACCCCTTCTCAGAATGACGCAACCGACACCTTCTAATTTATGCTCCCCGGAAGGGCGGATCAACAACGTAAACCCCACCCATTGTGGATAAAAGGGTCCGAACCCCACAAATGGGCCACTCACCCCCATTCCGGCCGTCCGCCCCTGCCCCCGGAACCTCCTTTTTCAGGATACTCCCCGGGTTCCCGAGGCCGGTCAATGTTTGCAAAAAACGAAACAATTGGCACCCTGATCACCGGCGGTTTGCCCACCCGCACCCCACACCTGTGCCCACGGTCACATACAGCCCCCGGGGTCATTCCCTATCACTGTAGATGTCGCTTGCGGTTCCATCCCAGGCGTCGCCGGGCCAGTCGCACCTGTCGGGAAGGAAAAGTTGATTCGATGAACCTCTTCAAAGATGCAGGACACCTCCTCCGGTTCGCGTTCCTGTTCGTAGTGGCGTTTGCAGTGTTCCTGGTGGTCCGGCACTTCGTCGTGCCGAAGAGTTTCGGCCAGTACGGACACTACCGCGGAGCCGCGATCGCCGAGATCGCCGCCCGTCCCGTCCACTTCGCCGGTCACGAAACCTGCGAGACCTGCCACGCGGACGTTCTCGACATGAAGAAAACCGGCAAGCACGCCAACGTCAACTGCGAAGCCTGCCACGGTCCCCTGGCGAACCACGCCAACGATCCTTCGATCACGCCGCCCAAGCTGGACACCGCTACTCTCTGCATCCGCTGTCATGCCGCCAGCGCCGCCAAACCCAAGGGCTTCCCGCAGGTCGACGCTGACCAGCACTCCGGCGGCCTCGCCTGCGAAACCTGCCACAAGCCGCACAACCCCGCCCTCGTAGCCGAAGGAGCGAAATGAACCTCAATCGACGCCATTTTCTCGTCATGCTTCCCGCGGCCGCGATCGCCTGGAAGTACGTGCTCGCCGGAACGCCGGAAGCCTCCCCCAACTACACCGAGGCTGAGCACTGGTGGAGCATGCTCATCGACATCCCCAAGTGCATCGGCTGCGGCAACTGCGTGCGCGCCTGCGCGGCGGAGAACGATGTCCCCGAAGGCCACTTCCGTACCTGGGTCGAGCGCTACCACGTCACCGACGCCGACATGGTCAACCCGGAAGTCATCTCGCCCGACGGCGGCAAAGAAGGATTCCCCTCGGTCGGCGAAGATGCAGGCAAGTATTTCTTCGTACCCAAGATGTGCAATCACTGCGCCGACTCGCCCTGTACCCAGGTCTGTCCCGTAGGCGCTACCTTTATCACCCCTGACGGCGTCGTTCTCGTCGACCAGACCTACTGCCTCGGCTGTGCGTACTGCGTGCAGGCCTGCCCATACGGCTGCCGCTACATTCATCCCGAGAAGAAGGTCGCCGACAAGTGCACCCTCTGCTATCACCGGATCTCGAAGGGCCTGACCACGGCCTGTGTCGAAAACTGCCCCACGGGCGCGCGGCAACTCTGCGATCTCAAGAACCCGAACGATCCCATTCACGCATTCCTCAAGACCCATCACGTGCAGGTATTGAAGCCGCAAATGGCGACCGGCGCAAAGGTCTTCTACAACGAATTGGATGGCTCGGTCCGCTAACCACCACGGATCGCGATTACAGAATCGGAGAGCTTTATGAACGGTGTTCAAGGTTTCATGTATCCCAACGAGGTCGGTCTCATCTGGAGCGTCCTGATCGTTCTCTATCCCTACATCACAGGGTTGGTCGCGGGCGCATTCATCCTGGCGTCGCTGGTCCGTGTCTTCAACGTCAAGGCCGTGGCGCCCACCTATAGGCTCGCGCTGCTCACAGCGCTCTCATTCCTGATCGTTGCGCCGCTGCCGCTGCAACTGCACCTCGGCCACCCTGAGCGGTCGCCGGAGATGTACTTCACGCCGCATTCCACCTCCGCCATGGCCATGTTCGGGTTTGTCTACCTCTGGTACTTGATGGCCGTTCTCGTCTTTGAAATCTGGCTGGACTACCGCCAGGACATCGTTCTGTTCTCGCGTTCCACCACCGGCCTCAAACGCCTGCTCTACAAAGTAATGACGCTCGGCTCCGACAACATCAGCCCGCGTTCGCTGGCGATTGACCACAAAGTCGGCTGGATCGTCACCATCATCGGCATCCCATCCGCCTTCATCCTGCATGGATACGTCGGGTTCATCTTCGGCTCCATCAAGGCGAACCCCTGGTGGAACTCGCCCCTGATGCCGGTGGTCTTCATCTTCTCGGCCATGGTCTCTGGCATCGCAGCCGTCATGCTGCTCTACATGGCGACCACGAAATATCGCAAGCTGCCCATCGATATGGCCTGCGTCGACACCATCGCGATGTATCTCTTCTACATCTTCATCATCGACTTCAGCCTGGAGATGCTGGACCTTATCCATCGCATCTACGAGGCGGACGAATCTTTCCGCAGCCTCGACTTCATGGTCCACACCAAGCTCTATTTCTCGCACCTCGTCCTTCAGCTTCTCGTGGGCACGCTGACTCCCATCATCCTGCTGGGAATCACCCAGGTCACCAAGCTTCCCGCCATCATTCGCCAGCGGATGTACATTGTGGCTGGCTGCCTCGTCCAGATCGGCATCTTCTGCATGCGCTGGAACGTCGTCATTGGCGGCCAGTTGTTCTCCAAGAGCTTCCTCGGATATACCACCTACAAGATGGCCCTCGCCACGCGCGAAGGCTTGCTCGCTGCTGTCATCTTGAGCATTCTCCCCTTTGTCATTCTCTTCGTACTGCTGAAGCTCCTCCCACCCTGGCCGGATAAACAGCCCGGCCATATCGAAGCCGACTCCAAGCAAATCGCCATCGAGGCATAGTCAGACGGGACTCGTACGCGGGTAGAAACAATGAACGATTCTCCCGATGTCCTAACCCGGCTAAGCAATCGAGTCGATCAACTCGAGAACCGCGTCTATCACCTCGAGCATCCAGCCGGAGCCTCGTTGCAAGCTACCGCGGCGATCTCGACCGCACTCGAAGAGCCGCATGCAGCCGAGCCGTTGTCGCAAGCGGGAACCATCTTCCCCGTCCTCGGGAGAGCCATGCTCGGCATGGCCGGCGCTTACGCACTGCGCGCCCTCGCCGAATCCGGCTCCTTTTCCAAACTGGCTGCAGTCTCTCTCGCCATCGCGTATGCGGCAGCGTGGCTCATCGGCGCGGTCCGCGTTCCCCTCGAAAAGAAGTTCGCCACCGCCACCTACGCCGCCACCTCCGCCTTGATCCTCGCTCCCATGCTTTGGGAGCTGACACTGAGCTTCCGCTTCCTCGCACCCTCTTCCGCCGCCGCTGTGCTGGCCGCGTACATCTGCGCCGCCTATGCCCTCGCGTGGAAGCGCAGACTCACTCCGGTCTTCTGGGTCGCGACCCTCACCACGGCCACCGCCGCAATCTCACTGCTGGTCGCGACTCACGAGATGCTGCCGTTCCTCGCTGTCCTTCTGCTGATGTCCCTTCTCACCGAAGCGGCAGCCGGCCGCAGTCAAGGTTTCAGCGTCAGGCCCATCGCCGCAATCGCCGCCGACATCGCAATTTGGGCTCTCCTCTTCACCTATTCCAGTCCGGAAAGCAGCCGCCCAGACTACACCAGCCTCAGCACCGCCGCGCTGCTGGCGCCAACGTTCGTTCTGCTGCTCATCTACGGAGCGAACATCGCCCTGCGAACAATCCTGCGCCGGCAAACCATCACCGTCTTCGAAACCGGCCAGGCCATCGTCGCGTTCCTTCTGGCCGCCGACGCCGTGCTCCACTTCGCACCCGTCACCGGAGTGACCCTGTTGGGATTCACTTGCCTGGCCGTCTCTGCGGCAGGCTACGCAACAGCCCTCCTGAGTTTCGACCGCGTCGCCGAGCGCCGCAACTATCACGTCTACGCCGCCTGGAGCGCGGCCCTTCTCCTGCTGGGCTGCTTCTGGTCTCTGCCTTCGTCGTGGCTACCGTTCTGCCTCGGAGCGGCCGCGATCGCGGCCACCGCTCTCGGCGCAAAAACATCGCGCCTGACGCTCTCCTTCCACGGCGTTGCCTACTTAATCGCAGCGGCGTGGACCGCCGACGCTTTTGTCTATGCAGCCCACGCCCTCGCCGGCATCTTCTCTGCTCCACCCGCGGCCGTCGTCTGGATCATCTCCGCCGTGGCGGTCCTGTGCTACCTCTTTAATGCGCACGTCCCCGCGGCGCACTGGAAGCGACAACTAGTTCAACTGCTCTCCGCGAGCCTTGCAGTCACGGCCCTCGCAACCATCCTCATCTCCACCCTGGTCTGGCTCACGGCGACGATCATCACTCCCGGCGCGTCCCACGTCGCGGTCATCCGCACCCTAGCCGCCTGCGCCCTCGCCCTGACTCTCGCCTTCACCGGCTCCCGCTGGCAGCGCATCGAACTGGTCTGGATCGCCTACGCCACACTCGCGCTGGTCACCGCCAAGCTGCTGTTCGAAGACCTGCGCCAGGGCCACCCCGAGTTCATCGCCGCGTCGATCTTCCTCTACGCCCTGACCCTGATCCTTGTGCCCCGCGTGGTGCGAACAGTCGCCGCCAAGCCCCCGGCAGCGGTCCTCGAAGACCAACCCGTGCCCACCCCAATCGCCGAGCCCCGCTAAGCGCGCCGCCGATAACGAATCGCAAATTCATAGTCCGCATTCGGCGGAAACAGCTTCGCCGCCAGCCGCAGCCGCTCACCCAGCGCCTGCGGAGCCAGCAGCGGATACTCGCGCTCGCGCAACTCCGAGTAGTCGAAGTCCACCGCCAACGACAGCAGGTAGATCGCCACCGCATCCGAGAACGCGGCCTCCAGAAAATCCGTCTTGGCCTTCTCATCGATCCGCGGCTTGCCATCGCGCGTCGCATCCCCGCTGCCGATCGCAAGCGAGCGGCTCTCCCAGGCATCCTGGCTGGTCTCGCCGCGAACGTCGGCCATCGCCTGGCTCCATGCCATCTCGGCAAAACTCTCCGACACGCCCGCCTCGTTCACAAATGCATGCCCCACATTGATGAAAAACTCGAACGCGAGCGAGAAGCGATCGCTCAGCAGCCGCGTGGAGATGAAGACTCCTTCGCCCTGGCTATCCTTGCCCAGCGTACCTGCCGCAAGCGCAACATTGCGATGGCAGATGGCGAGGTCGGCAAGCTCGGCCGTATACGCTGGTGCGACCATGGTCGCCTCGTTCCCGCTGCGATGCCCGGTAGGCTCCCCACCCCGGCCCTCCGCCATCGCCAGTGGAACAAAGTAGTACGCCTTGCCGGCCAGCGCAGCCGCAATCGAGGCAGGCACCGACTGCACCAACCGCACCAACTCTGCGTCGTTCAGGCCGGTCTCGCCAAACACTGCGAAACGCACGCCGTTGGGCGCTGTCCGCAGTTCAACTTCCTGCGCCACCTGCGTGGCCATCACCAAACCGCCTTGTAAGCTCCCTGCCATCCGCATTACACCTTCTGCCATAAACCGTTATTCTACCTGTATGGCGCAAACTTCCACTACGAACGCGACCTCATCTCCGCAGAATCTGGGCTCCGGATACCTGTTCGGCATCCCCGTCGGCGATCTGGGCTGGTTCGGCAGCCTGCTCATCGGAGTCGCCTCCGGCTTTATGGCGTTCTTCCTCGCGACCTTCTGCGCCATCGTTTTCATCCTCATCTACAACGGTACGACACACCACGCCATCGACTTCGCGCTGAGCTACCGGTACGTGGGCCTGCCCACCGGCCTGCTCGTATTGGTGCTCGCGCTCAGCTATCTCGGCACATTGTGGTTCAAGCGGATTCTGCGCCGGAGCTGAACCCTTGGATCACGCCCGCCCCTCCCACACCGCGCTGCGCGTCGCTCTCCGCCGGGCTGCCCACCAGCTCTACGACGCCCCGCCCCTGGTCTTCCCCGACCCCATGGCGACTGCCATTCTCGGCCCCCACGCCGAGGAACTCCAACGCACTCCAGGCCGCGACGAGCAACTGAAGCCGCGCCCTTTCTCCATCGCCTTGCGCGCCTTTCTCGTCGCCCGCAGCCGTTACGCCGAAGACCTCCTCGCCCAGGCCGTCCAGCGTGGCGTCACCCAGTACGTTCTGCTCGGCGCCGGACTGGACACCTTCGCCCACCGCAACCCCTATCCATCCCTACGCGTTTTCGAAGTCGATCACCCCGCCACGCAGCAATGGAAGCGTGAACTGCTGCTCAGCAGCGGCGTGTCGACGCCCGCCCGCCTTACCTACGCCCCAGTAGATTTTGAACACCAGTCTCCCGAAGAACAGCTCCGGAGTGCAGGCTTCAACCCCGCGGCCCGAACCTTCTTTGCCTGGCTCGGCGTTGTGCCCTACCTGACTCGAGATGCCTTCCGCGCAACCATCCGCTTCATCGCCTCACAACCGCCCGGCAGTGGAGTAGTCTTCGACTACGCTCAACCCCGTGAGGCACTTGGTCCGCGCGAGCAACTTGCTTTCGATTCGCTCGCCTCGCGGGTACATCTCGCAGGAGAAGCGTTTCACCTATTCTTCACCCCACCCAAAGTCGCGGCCGAACTTGCCGCATTCTACGATCTCGAGGATCTGGGCTCGCCGGAGATTAACGAACGCTACTTCGCCGGTCGCAGCGACAAGCTACAAGTACTAGGCAGCGCAGGCCGTCTCATCAGTGCCTGGGTCTGAATTCGGCAAATCCAAGCATAAGGGCCAAAATTCTGCATCTTATCTTCCAGACGAAATTGCGGTCATCGGCCGCCGCGTCACCCCATAGGAGGTTTGGAATGGTTTTGCGCACGTCACTTCTACTTCTCGCGTTCGGTGCACCAGGCATGGTGCTGGCGGGACAGAGCCCGACCAACGCTGTTCAGGGGCCCACCCCCAACCGGACGAACCCCATGCCACCCGCGACGGCGTCGACGCCCCCATCCGCGACCCTGCAGCCGTCGCTGGACGTGCTCAAGCAGGCCCTCGCGCAGATCAGCACCGATAAGTGGAAGGCTTCCCCGGCAATCCGCACCGAGGCCGACGGCAACCTCCACTCCGTCCAGCGCGACGTCGAGACCACCCTGCCGCCGCTGATCGCCGCCGCCGATGCCGCACCCGACTCCGTCGCCAAAGCCATCCCGGTCTTTCGCAATATCGACGCGCTCTACGACGTGATGCTGCGCTTGGATACCGCAGGCCGCCTCGCCGCTCCCAGGGATCAGATGTCCGCGCTGGACCAGGCCCTTTCGAGTGTGAGCGACGCACGCCACTCTCTCGGCGACCAGTTGCAAACCAGCGCCGAAGCTCAGGACGCGCGCGTCATGCATCTGCAAGCTGCGCTCAAGGCCGTTCCACCTCCGCCTCCACCGGCGCCCGCTCCGGTTGCGTGCACACCGCCGCCCCCCGTGAAAAAGAAGCGTATCGTCAAGCCGGCGGCAAAGCCTGCGACGTCCTCAACGACCTCCACTTCGTCCAATTCGCAGACCACCCCAACGCCAAGTCACTGACGGTCGGGGATGAGCCTTAGCTCGCCCTCGCCGTATCCCGCGCATCCGTCGCCATCCACGTCAGCGACTGGGCCAGGTAAGCCTTCATCTCCTTGCGCGGCACAATCGCGTCGAGGAAGCCATGTTCCAGCAGAAACTCCGAGCGCTGGAATCCCTCCGGCAACTTCTGCCGCGTCGTCTGCTCGATCACACGCGGTCCGGCAAAGCCAATCAGCGCCCCCGGTTCGGCGATGTTCAGATCGCCCAGCATCGCAAAGCTGGCGGTTACGCCGCCCGTCGTAGGATCGGTCATCACCGAGATATACGGAATGCGCTCGTCGTCCATTCGCGCCAGCCCCGCGGCAATCTTTGCCAGCTGCATCAGCGAGACAATGCCCTCCATCATGCGCGCGCCGCCTGAAGCCGCAACGATGATCAGCGGATGCCGCGTTGCCAGCGAGCGGTCGATCGCCCGCACAATCGTCTCCCCCACCACCGCGCCCATGCTGCCGCCGATGAAGCCATACTCCATCGCGCTCACCACCACAGCGTGCGGGCCCAGCATGCCCACCGCGTTGAGGATGGCGTCGTTCAGTCCGGTCTTCCTGCGCGCCTCCGCCAGCCGGTGCTGGTAGCGCTTCAGGTCGGTGAAGTCCAGCGGATCGGTTGACCGCAGATCCAGGTCGACCAGTTCATACCCGGGTTCCAGCAACAGTTCCACCCGGCCCCGGGCGTCGATCCGGAAATGGTGCCCGCACTTGGGACAGACGTTGAGGTTGTCCTCCAGATCTTTCTTGAAGATCGCCTGACGACAGCTGCCGCACTGCGTCCACAGACCTTCGGTGCGCACCGTCTTCCGCCGGTCGTTCACGATCTCGTTGCCTTCCCGCTTAAACCAGGTCATGCTTCGTTCCTCGTGGCGCACATCGCCGCCGATCTATTGTAGCGAGACTGGAGTAACTTTGGGTGGTCGCGCAAGGCGACCTCGCTCTCGGCAAAGTACTTACGCCAGGCATACAAAATATTTCCGAGCGGAACCAAACCCTGCGCGTCTGTGCACTAGAAGGAACAAATGGCGGCGATCGGAGAACAGAGCTTGCGGTGGTTCTCAACAGAAAGGGTCTCGGCCGAGCCCGATCTGGCGTTACTGGTGCGCGACTACTCCGGCCTGCTCTACCGCGTGGCGCTTTCAGTCCTCCGCCATCCGGCCGAAGCCGAAGATGTCGTTCAGGACGTATTTGTACGCGTCCTGCAGCAGAAACGCCATCTTGGCGACATCGTCGAGATTCGCCCCTGGCTAGTGCGCATCGCGTGGAACCTTGCGCTCGATCGGACCCGCCGCACCCGGCCGCAGCAGATGGACGAAGTCTTCGCTGCCGGCCTGGTCTCCGCGGAGGTGCCCGCCGACCAGGCCCTCGCGGAAGCCGCACGCATCCGCCAGGTGCTCGATGCGATGGAACGATTGCCGAAGAACGAGCGCCAGGCGCTGCTGCTCTCGGCGATGGAGGAACTCAGTACGGCCGAGATCGGCACCATACTCGGCAAAAGCGAATCGAGCGTGCGCTCGCTGCTCTTCCGCGCCCGCACGCATCTGCGCGAACGGCTCGGAGATGAGCGCCGCAGCGAAGAATTAAGGAGGAATGATGGCTAACGAACATGACGACGCAGTCGAAAAAGTGCTGGCAGCGCTGAAGACCGCCGCACCGCCCGAGGGCATGGAAGCCCGCATCGCCGAACGCCTGCGCCAGCACGCACTGGCACCGCCCCCCGCGGCCCGCTGGCGCAATCTGCTCCTCGGATCCACTCCGATGGCAGCGTGGGGCCGCGGCGTTCTCACCGGAGCCGCCATGGCAACGCTCGCTGCATGTGTCGTGCTGGTCGGTCAGCATCGTTCCCAGCTCATAGCTGTGAACTCGCACAGTGCCGCGATCACTCGATCTACCGCAGTCAACGCCACCCCCGTCAGCGCTCCTCTAACCAAGCCATGCGCTGGCCCCAGCACGCTCCGAGTGCACACCGCTGTCCCGTTACCGATGGCAGTGCCATCTCCCAGGCTCGAGATCGCGCACGGCGAACGTCTTGCGTCCTCGCGTCCCGCCCCGGAGCTCGGGCTTACAACGCAAGAACGCCAACTCCTGCGTCTCACGAAGATTGCCGATCCCAGACAGCTAGCCACCCTCAATCCTGAAACTCAGGCGAAGTTGGAAGCGCAGCAAGAAGCAGAGTTTCAGAAGTTCTTTCCTCCGCCGCCACCGCCGCCGGAGCCTCAACCAATTGGCAATAACGAATGAACTCCAACCGCAACACACAAGGGAGACGAACGATGAAACTCGCAGCAACAATTCTCGCCGCAACTCTGGCGGCATCCATCAGTGGATCGGCGTGGGCTCAAACAGCAACGGCTGACTCCGCCAGGCAGGCGCGCCAGGCAATCATGGCGAATCCGACCGTAGAAAACATACACACCTACTACCTGAAGAACGTCAGCCAGCCCAGCGACGCCAACGAGATCTACACTGCCCTGCGCAACATGCTTCCCCCTGACGTCAAAAGTTTCCTGGTTTCCAGCGACAACGCCATCGTCGTCCTGGCTGGCCCCGACCAGTTCGCCATCGTCGAGGAACTCATCAAGAACCTCGACCGGCCCCGCCGGACCTATCGCCTCACCTACACCGTAAGCGACATGGAGGGGAGCAAGCGCATCGACACACAACACTTCGCGATGGTCGTAGCCCCGGGTCAGGCAACCACGCTCAAACAAGGCAGCAAAGTGCCGGTTGTGACCGGTTCCACCGGCACCCCCGCCGCCCCCAATGGAGTTCAAACTCAGTTCACCTATCTCGATATCGGCATAGACTTCGAAGCCACTGTAGATGAGTTCGCCAATGGAATAAGGCTGCGTACAAGCGTCGATCAGTCCAGCGTCGGGGAGCAGAAATCTGTTGCCGGCGAACAGGAACCGGTCGTCCGCCAAACATCCCTCAAAAGCTCGTCGTTCCTCACCCCTGGCAAGCCCCTCACACTCGGTTCAGTCGACGTTCCCGGAAGCACCCGCCACCTGGATATCGAAGTGGTGATGGAGCAAGTTCCGTAACTTCGTTTTCCACAGAAATCTTGCGGGCCCTTTACCACTGGGCAAGCAGTAGCCCTGTACGACCTTTGAAGGATTATTTCTTTCGCCGTCGTCGAGAAGCACTCCCCCTTATTTTCAATGAGATGAGCTCCAGCCATATACCACTAAGTAATTTTTGATAAGCAATTCATATACCAAAACATAACTAAGGTAATTTTTTCGAGATGACGAATGGGGTACAGATAAGGCATCCTATCTTTCAACATGCTCGCGAATGCCAATCCGCAAGCGGATACCTCCCAATCCACACGCCAGGTCCGCGAGGTCATGGCGATCTGTGCACAGGACAACGTGCCCATCGGAAAGCCGGACAACCTCGCTGGTTTCCTGCAGGCCCTCGAGTCCAATAAGCATCTCGCCATGGAATTCTGGGCGATGGTCGCCCGCTGCGAAAAAGATCGCAGCAACGCGACCGATCCTGACTGGCTCCTCAACGCCATTGTCGAAGGCGTGACCGGCCGTACCATCGCCGACTTGGACGACAACGGCCCCGGCGCCCGGCTCATGGTGGTCAAGCTCTCCAGCATGTTGGCCGGCCAGGACGTGCCGGTTGCGCCGTGGCCCGCCGAATCCGCGCGCGAAGAAGACGACGCCAACGAGCCCGGCCGTTGGGCGCGCGCATCGGTTCCGGCCCAGGTGACGCCGATTGCGCCGCACACCCCTCCTCCCGAGCCAGCGCCGACTCGCCGGCCCGATCCCGTCGAGCCCATCACCAATCCCGCATGGCTCAATGACCGCAGCGTGCGCCTGGTGTTGCAGCCCGAGCCGGAGGCGTCGGACCCAGAGCAGCCGATCTCAATCCCGCTCTCCAGCTATGCCGACCACAACCCGCAACGAACCGTCTCGCCCTTCTGGCTCAGCGCAGCTCTCCTGGCGGCATTGCTGGTTGGCGGCTTCTGGTTGGTGATACACCGCAATCCCGCCGCGCTCTCGACTTTGTCGGCCTCCATCCGCTCCGGCTACGCGTCTGTGACGTCCGCGTGGAACCATACGCGGCCTCCGCAGCCAACCGTGCAGCCCAACAGCCCCCTCCCGACAAGCGCCACCACCGATGTACCCACAGCCGGAACCACCGCCACTCCACTGCCAACACGCACCGTCCCGCAGAGCGCCCCGGCGCCGGCTCCTGAGACAGCAGCAGCTTTGCCACCCGCCGTGTCTGCCGCCCGCTCCGAGCCAAATCCGACGCCGGCACCAGCGCCTGGTACGGTTGCTGACAACGATGCATCCGAGGCCGCGGCAACCACTGCATCCGAGACCAACGCTCGTGTCGTCGTTCCCGAGACGCTCATGCGTCAGTATCTGCTCTCATCGCGCGTCCCCATCTATCCCGACTCCGCCCGTGGAGCCAAAGGTCTCGTGATCATGCACGCCGTCGTCACCAGCGAGGGCCGAGTCGAAGGACTTCGCGTCCTCCAGGGCGATCCTGAACTGCGCAGTGCGGCCCTGGACGCAGCCTCCGCCTGGCGCTACCAGCCCTATCTGCTGAACGGAAAACCGGTGGACGTCTCCACCACCATCTCCGTCGACTTTTCGCCGAGCAGGGCCCCGCTCCCATCCCAGCCCATTCCCATGTCGAAGTAGCCGTAACATGGATGCGGTAGCCTGAAGCAACACTCGCATGCAAGCATTGCGGTGCTGGTCCGATCCATCGGGCCTTACCTTGTCTCGAGAGGTGAATTCCTGATGAAGCCCTGGTGCTCCGGCCTTTTGGCTGTCCTTTGTAGTCTCCCCGTTCTTGCCCAGTCCCCCGATGTCGCCCTCCACACCGCCGCCGACCTGGGCCAGGTCGAGGCTAAACTCATCGCCACGGCGAAGGCCGCTCCAACCGGTTTTGCCGTGAGTGCTCTCGACGAGTTCAGCAACGCCCGAACGCTGCTTGTCGTTCGAGTCCACACCGGCCCGGCGGAGCGCCACCAGCTTTGGGCCGACCAGATGATCGTCGAGAAGGGCACGCTCACAGTCGTCTACGGTGGAGAAATGCAGCAGGAACAACCCGGCACCAGCCCCGGCGAGAGCACTGGAGCCGGCGTGACTGGGGGCAAAGAGATCGTCCTCCACCCAGGGGACATTCTCCACATCCCGGCAGGAATCCCGCACTGGGTCAAGCTCAACCCCGGCGTCACCACTACCTACTTCGTCATCAAGGAAAAATAACTCAAAGCGTCGGCCCTGCTCCAAAGCATCTCCTGCAACAAGGCGCCATTACACTTGGTTCAGATATGTCTTTTGAACCGACCGCATACCGCATGCCCGCCGAGTGGGCGCCTCACGCCGCCACCTGGATCGCCTGGCCCCACAACCCTGAAGACTGGCCGGGAAAATTCCGCCCCATCCCCTGGGTCTACGCGGAGATCGTGCGTCACCTCTCGCGCGTCGAGGACGTCCATATCCTCGTCAACGACGTCGCCGCCGAGCGCGCGGCCACTTCCGCCCTCCGCCGCGGCGGCGCCAACCTCGCCCGCACCCACTTCCACCACTGGGCCACCGACCGCGTGTGGCTCCGCGACTCCGGCCCCATCTTCGTCAAGAACGCCGCCGGCGACCTAGCAGTCACCAACTGGAAGTTCAACGCATGGGCCAAGTATGACAACTGGCGCCGCGACGACCAGATCCCCCATCACGTCGCCCGCCTCTACGACATCCCCGAGATCAAGCCCGAGATCAACCGCCCCGACGCGAAGCCACACCGTATCGTCCTCGAAGGCGGCTCCATCGACACCAACGGCGCGGGCCTCCTCCTCACCACTGAGGAGTGTCTCCTCTCCGAAGTCCAGCAGCGCAACCCCGGCCTCGGCGACGAAGCCACCACCCGCGCCCTGCTCGAACAAGCCTTCCGCGAACACCTCGGCATCGAGCAAACAATCTGGCTCCATCGCGGCTGTGCCGGCGACGACACCCACGGCCACGTCGACGACATCACCCGCTTCGTCGCCGAGAACACCATCCTCACCACCGTCGAGCCCAACACCGCCGACGAGAACCACCTTCCCCTCGCCGAAAATCTCGACCGCCTCCGCTCCGCCCGCAACCTCCGCGGCGAGCCGTTCCAGATCGTCGAACTCCCCATGCCCGCGCCCGTCCTCTTCGAAGGCCAGCGCCTGCCCGCCAGCTACGCCAATTTCTACATCGCCAACTCGCTCGTTCTCGTCCCCACCTTCAACGACGCCAACGACCGCCACGCCCTCAACATCATCGCCTCCTGCTTCCCCACCCGCGAAGTGGTCGGCATCCACGCCGTCGACCTCGTCTGGGGCCTCGGCACCCTCCACTGCCTAAGCCAGCAGGAACCCGCATGAGCCGCTACCTTCTCGAACGGAGGGTCTAATGTATAAACTCGTCCGACACTTCGCACTCGCAGCCACCTTCGCAGCCACCGCCGCCATCGCTCAGCAACCCACCATCCTCCGCAACGCCACCCTCATCGACGGCACCGGCTCCGCCCCTCGCGAGCACGTCGACATCACCCTCCGCGCCGGCCTCATCGAATCCATCGCCCCAACATCACAGACGAAGCCCCCCGCCGCACCCCTCGTCGACTGCACCGGCAAGACGGTCATCCCCGGCCTCATCAGCGCCCACTCCCACCTCGGCGTCCTCGCCAACAACGCCGAGCCCTCCGACACCGCCTACAACCTCCCCAACGTCACCGCCGCGCTCAACCAGTTCGAGCGCTTCGGCGTCACCACCATCCTCTCCCTCGGCCTCAACCGCGACCTCGGCTACGACATCCGCGCCGCGCAGCGCGAAGGCAAACTCGGCGGAGCCACCATGCTCACCGCAGGCCAGGGCATCGGCGTCCCCAAGGGCGCGCCGCCCCTCGCCGTCGCCTTCGACCAGGTCGACCGCCCCGACACTCCCGAAGAAGCCCGCCACGACGTCGACACCTTCGCCGCCCGCCACGCCGACATCGTGAAAGTCTGGGTCGATCCTCTCCACGGCAAGTCGCCCGAGATGCAACCCAACATCTACGAAGCCGCCATCGACCAGGCCCACAGGGACCGCCTCCACATCGCCGCCCACGTCTACGCCCTCGCGGACGCCCGCCAGCTCGTCAACGACGGCATCGACGTCCTCGCCCACTCCGTCCGCGATCAGCCCGTCGACGCGGCCTTCATCACCGCGATGCTCCAGCACCACACCTGGTACATCCCCACGCTCGCGCTCGACGAGGCCTTCACCCTCTACGCCACCGACCCCGCCATCCTGCAGTCCCCATTTTTCCGCGCAGCCGCCGGCGCGCAGTTGCTCTCGAAACTGCAGGCCCCCACCTACGCCTCCAACATTGCCACCGACCCCACCACGCCCGTGCACCAGCAGGACGAGAAAATCGCGCGCCAGAATCTCAAAACCCTCTACGACGCCGGCGTCCAGATCGCCTTCGGCACCGACTCCGGCGCCGTCCCCGGCCGCATCCCCGGCTTCTCCGAGCATCGCGAGCTCGAAGACCTCGTCGCCGCCGGCCTCACCCCGCTCGCAGCCATCGCCATCGCCACCGGCCGCACCGGCCAGCTCATCCACGCGCTCGATCCCACCCTCAACGTCGGCCTCATCGCACCCGGCTACTCCGCCGACCTCATCGTCCTCTCCGCCGACCCCCTCACCGACATCCGCAACACCCGCCGCATCGCCGCCGTCTACCACCGCGGCAAACTCATCCCCAACCCACCGCCCAGCAACTGACTACTCCAGCCGATAGCTGATAGCCGATAGCTGATAGCTGATAGCTGATAGCTGATAGCTGATAAAAAAACAAACAACATTCCTTGCCCCCAATATGACAGCTCCCACCAACGACCTCACCTACCTCAACGCCGCCATCGCCGAAGCCCGCGCGGCCGAGGCCTCCGGCGAAGTCCCCATCGGCGCAGTCATCGTCCACCAGGGCGAGATCATCGCCCGTGGCCAGAACCACGTCCTCCGCGACCACGACCCCACCGCCCACGCCGAGATCGTCGCCCTCCGCGCCGCCGGCCGCGCCCTCGAAAACTATCGTCTCGTCAACGGCGACGAAGGCTGCACCCTCTACGTCACGCTCGAACCCTGCGCCATGTGCGCCGGCGCCATCCTCCACGCCCGCATCGCACGCCTCGTCTACGCCGCCGCCGACCCCAAAGCCGGCGCCTGCGGCTCAGTCCTCAGCGTCATGAACCACCCCCAGCTCAACCACAAAGTCGAAGTCGTCTCCGGCCTCCTCGCCGACGAGTGCGGCGCCCTCCTCACCAGCTTCTTCCGCGCCCGCCGCTAACCGCTCAACACCCGCAGTTACAACGAGCCCTGGTCGCAGATAATAGCTCCATGACTGAGCACAACAGCATCGAAATCTTCTCTACCCTGGAAGACCTCGTCCATCCCCAACACACCGCCCTGCTCATCTACGACATGCAGGTCGGCATCGTGCGCCAGGTCGCCGACGGCCCCGCCATCCTCGACAAAGTCCTGACGCTCGTAGAGGCCGCCCGCCGCGCCCACATCCGCATCCTCTTCACCCGCCATATGTCGCTGCCGAAAGAGTGGATGGGCGCCTTCCAGTACCGCATGGCCATGGCCTGGCAGCACAGGGATGACCCGGCCGATGTCTCAGCGCCGTTCCTTCGCGACTCACCCAACTTCCAACTCACGCCCGAACTTCAGCCCCGCCCCTCCGAGGCGATCTTCGACAAACTCGCGATGTCCGCCTTCGAAGGCACGCCGCTCCAGTTCGCCCTGCGCGACGCCGGCATCCGCAGCTTCCTGATCGCCGGCATTGCCCTCGAAATCGGCATTGAGCCCACCTGCCGTCACGCCGCGGACCTCGGCCTCATCCCCATCCTCGTCCGCGACGCATGCGGAGCCGGCAACCCCGAGGTCGCGGACAAATGCGTCGCAACCCTCCAGCACATGGGCGACACCATCCTCACCGACCTCGCCACCGTCACTTCCCTGCTCGCAAAGCTTCCCGGATAGTCAAGTCCAACAAACGCCTTCCCGAGTTCGATAAAATCCTCCAAATCAGCGAAAATAGAATTATGGAACTTCTCGTCTACTCAGCCGGCTGGTGCCGCGACTGCCGCACCGCCAAGCGCTTCCTTGACCAACACTCCATCACCTACAAAGAAATCGACATCGAAGCCGTTCCCGGCGCCGCTGACGAGGTCATCGCCAACGTCGGCAAGCGCGCGATCCCCCAATTCGTCCTCAACGGCAAGTGGATCCAGCCCTACAAGCCCGGCCGCGGCTTCCTCCACGAAGAAATGGCCGCCCTCTTCGGCGTCTAGTCGTTCACCTGGCAACTAGTACCTAGCACCTGGGACCTCACTCATGATTGCCCGCTACACACGCCCCGCCATGGGCCGCATCTGGTCCGACGAGAACAAGTACCGCTGCTGGCTCACCGTCGAAACGGCCGCCTCGCAAGCCCTCGCCCGCTTCGGCCTCGTCCCCCAGGACGCCGCCGACGCCATCCGCGACCGCGGCAACTTCACCGTCGACCGCATCAACGAGATCGAAGCCGAAGTTCGCCACGACGTCATTGCC
>Ga0207416_1001038_pt1 | contig 40103 bp, 37 predicted proteins | sample PaiPotPPM11metaG_FD_184107 | JGI IMG/M metagenome (GOLD analysis project Ga0207416, IMG submission 184107) | Iron sulfur acid spring bacterial and archeal communities from Banff, Canada, to study Microbial Dark Matter (Phase II) - Paint Pots PPM... ...
TGATGAATGAGGCAATAGGATAAAGGGAGGCGGAAAATGTTTGGCACAATCCTCGGTCCCGTAGCGACCGCCTTCTCGCCGCCCTCTCTAAGCGTGTTCCACGTCATTTCTCGGACACACACCTAGCCCGCCGCCGCACTGCCCGCCGAAGCCCGGCGGCTCGCCCAGTAACACTCTCACCGCTCCCGAATTTTTGCCCGCCCGTCCCCGCACGGCCGGTGTGCTATCATCACGCGTGGATGAGCGTCAAGGATCCGTCTCCCCACATCGCGCAAGGCGAGGCATGCCGCGCGTCGGGCGACCTCGACGGCGCGCTGGACGCGTTCGCGCAGGCGGTCGCCGCCGCCCCGTCGTCGGCGCTCGCACACAACAAGCTCGGGACGGTGTACGTCGACCTGCGGCGGTGGGACGACGCGTTCACCGAGTTTTCGAAGGCGACGCAGCTGGATCCGCGGTACGCCCCGGCGCAGAGCAATCTCGGCAACGTCTATCGGGAGCGCGGCCGGCTCGACGAGGCCGTGGCCTGCTACCAGCGGGCGATCGCGCTGGATCCGGACTACTGGGTCGCGCACCAAAACCTCGGTGTGGTGTACAAGCAGCAGGGACGGATCGGCGACGCGGTCCGGGAGTTCAAGAGCGCAACGCGGCTGTCGCTTCGGGCGCCGGCGCGGAGCGACCCTGGGGCCGGAGCGAGGCGGGCGGGATGCCTTGGGTCCGGAGGCGCGATGCTCATTCTCATGATGGCACTGGTGGCGATGGCGCGGCGATAAACCGGGAATAAATACACCCCAGACGGGGTTCTATCCAAGCGTGTATCCCTATAGGGATGAAAGGAGCCGTTATGGCGGGCAAGACTGAGGCGGTAACGGAACAGACCTTCGACGCAGACGTGCTGAAGGCGCAGGTCCCGGTCCTCGTGGATTTCTGGGCGACGTGGTGCGGGCCGTGCAAGATGATCGCCCCGATCGTCGAGGAGCTGGCCGGCGAGTACGAGGGCAAGTTGAGCGTACGCAAGCTGGACGTGGACGAGAACGGCGCGATCGCGGCGCGCTACAGCATCATGAGCATCCCGACGCTCGGGATCTTCCGCGGCGGTGAATTGATCGAGCGGATCGTCGGCTACATGCCGAAGGAGCAGCTGAAGCGCCGGATCGACGCGGCGCTGTCGTCCCTGGTCTAGCAGCTCTACCGGCCGGTGTCGCGACAAGCGCGGCGCTGGGCGGATCGAGCCAACCGACAGAAGCGCCTGACGGCCGGCTCCCCTTGTGGGTCCGGCCGTTCTGCTTTTCCAGTGAGGCCGCCCCGGATAGTGGTACGCCGGCTACCCGGCGGGTAACATCGTTGGTGAATCTTCCTTTGCCCGTCGCCGCCCTCTCTTCGTCGAACCGTCTTGCTCCCCGCCGATTCGCCGACCAAGCAAGGCCTCCAACTAACCTATCAATAACATTGTCAATACTATTGACAGCAACTTCAGCAATTGCTATGCTTCCAGTGTAGTCAGAGGAAGGGCTCGAACGGTCAGATTGGGTCAGATGGGCCGCCGGATCGGAAGCGAGGGCGGAGGAGCGTACCTGGTGTGAAAGAGCGCAGACCGGACATGCCGGTCTATGTCATCAGCATCGCGGCCGATCTCCTCGGCTGTCATCCCCGGACGCTTCGGATCTACGAGGAACACGGCCTGTTGTCGCCGTTCCGGCGGCACCGGATCCGGCTGTACTCCGAACGCGACATCCAGCGCGGCCGGCTGATCCGCTATCTGATCGAGGAACGGGGGCTCAACCTCGCGGGCGTGCGCCTCATCTTGGAAATTCAGGAGCACTACCACGAGGAGATGACGTGGGTGTTTAACGGCGAGGAATCGCCGGATCAACTGGAAGACAACCAGAAATTTCACACAGCGGCCCAAAGGGTACGCGGCAAGGGAGGGCGATCGGAATGAGCACCATCATCCGGTGGGATCCGTTTGAAGAGGCAGGCACGCTCCGGCGTGTCGTGGACCGGCTGTTCGACGACGTACTGCTGGGCGCACGCGCCCCGCGGACGGCGCAAAACAGCCTGCCCGTGGCGGCGTGGGAGCCTGCCGTCGAGATGTACGAGACGGGCGACGAGGTGATCGTGCGGGCGGAGATGCCCAACGTCGATCCGTCCAAGGTGGACGTCACCGTGACCGGCGACGCGATTACGATCAAGGGCTCGGTGCGTCAGGAAGAAGAGAAGAAGGACCGGTCCTACTACCGGCGCGAGCTGCGGTACGGCTCCTACGTCCGCACGCTGCCGCTGCCGGCGGAGGTCAATGGCGGCGACGCCAAGGCCACGTACAGGGACGGCGTCCTCGAGTTGAAGATCCCGAAGTCGGAGCGGGCGAAGCCGACGTCGGTCAAAGTCCAGGTCGCGCAGTAAACGCGAGGGCGGCGGGGCGCGGTAGGCGCTGCGCCCCAGCCCGCACAGGAGGAGCAGTCACATGGCAAAGGTAGTGGGGATCGATCTCGGCACCACCAACTCCGTGATCGCGGCGATCATCGGCGGCGAGCCGACGGTCATCCCGAACGCGGAGGGCAGCCGGCTCACGCCCTCGGTGGTCGGCTTCACCAAGACCGGGGAGCGGCTGGTCGGCCAGATGGCGCGCCGGCAGGCGATCCTCAACCCCGAAAACACGGTGTACTCGATCAAGCGCTTCATGGGCCGCCGCTACAGCGAAGTGGAATCGGAGCGCCGGATCGTCTCGTACAGGGTCGAGGAAGGCAAGAGCGGCGCGGTGGTCGTGAACATCCCGGCCGCCGGCAAGACCTTCACGCCCGAAGAGATTTCGGCGATGATTTTGCAAAAGCTCAAGACCGACGCGGAGAGCTACCTCGGCGAGAAGATCGAGGGCGCCGTCATTACCGTCCCCGCGTACTTCAATGACGCGCAGCGCACCGCGACGCGCAACGCCGGCGAGATCGCCGGGCTCAAGGTGCTGCGCATCATCAACGAGCCGACGGCATCCGCGCTGGCGTACGGCCGGACGCTCGAGGAGAAGCACGCCAAGACGATCCTGGTGTTCGACCTCGGGGGCGGCACCTTCGACGTCTCGATTCTCGAGATCGGCGAGGGCGTCTACGAGGTGAAGGCCACGAACGGCGACACCCACCTCGGCGGCGACGACTTCGACGAGCGGATCGTCAACTGGCTGGCGGACGAGTTCAAGAAGCAGCAGGGCATCGACCTCCGGCAGGACCGACAGGCGCTGCAGCGGCTGCGTGAGGCGGCGGAGCGGGCGAAGATCGAGCTCAGCACGGTCGTACAGACGTCGATCAACCTGCCGTTCATCACGGCGGACGCGACCGGCCCCAAGCACCTCGACATGACGCTGAGCCGCGCCAAGTTCGACGAGCTCACCGCGGATCTGGTCGAGCGGTGCATCGGACCGTTCAAGCAGGCGCTCTCGGACGCCAAGCTGACCGAGAAGGACCTCAACGAGGTGATCCTCGTCGGCGGGGCGACCCGGATGCCGAGCGTCCAGGAACTGGTGCGCCGGCTCACGGGCCGGGAGCCCAACAAGGAAGTACATCCGGACGAGGTCGTCGCGGTCGGCGCGGCGATTCAGGCCGGCGTGCTCGCGGGGGACGTGCGCGAGGTGGTGCTGCTCGACGTCACGCCGCTCTCGCTCGGCATCGAGACGCTCGGCGGGGTGGACACGGTCCTGATCCCGCGGAACACGACGATCCCGACGCGGAAGACGGAGACGTTCAGCACCGCGGAGGACAGCCAGACCGCCGTGGACATCCACGTGGTCCAGGGCGAGCGGCCGATGGCCCGCGACAACCGGACCCTCGGCAAGTTCCAGCTCGACGGGATCGCGCCGGCGCCGCGCGGCCTGCCGCAGATCGAGGTGACGTTCGACATCGACGCCAACGGCATCCTGAACGTGTCGGCCAAGGACAAGGCGACCGCGCGGGAGCAGTCGATCAAGATCACCGGGACCGGCACGCTCGACAAGGGCGAGGTCGATCGCCTCGTCAAGGACGCCGAGGCCCACGCGTCGGAGGACCAGCGCCGCCGCGACGAGGCCGAGGTCAAGAACCGCGGCGACTCGCTCGCCTACCAGACGGAGCGGATGCTCAAGGAAGTCGGCGACAAAGTGCCGGCCGAGGACCGCGCCAAGGTGGACGCCGCGCTGACCGAGCTCAAAGAGGCGGTCAAGAGCGGCGACACCGACCGCATCAAGCGGGCGACCGAGGCGCTGCAGCAGGCCAGCTACAAGCTGGGCGAAGAGATGTACAAGCGTCAGACGGCCGGGGCGGGTGCCGGCGCCGGCACGGGCGGCGGGCAGGGTGGCGGACAGGGCGGCGGCGACGACGTGATCGACGCGGAGTTCAAGCCGTCCGACAAGTCCTAACCGACGCCGCAGCACGAACGGAGCGATGACAATGGAACATGAGGCGCGGCGCGAGGATCCGGCCCGCGGAGCCGATCAGGCACCGCCGGACTCCTCGCGCCCGAACGGCCCGGACGATCTCGAGGGGCTCTCGATCGAAGACCTGCGGGCTCGGGCCCGGCAGGCAGGCGATGAGGCACGGCGGAACTGGCAGCAGTTTCTCCACTCCGCCGCGGATCTCGAAAACTACAAGAAGCACGCCGCGCGCGACCGGCAGGACGCGATCGAACGGACGCGCCGGCAGATGCTGAGCCTCGTGCTCGGCGTGCTGGACAACCTCGAGCGCGCGATGGCGTTCGGGGGCGTGCCGGACGGCCCGGCCAAGTCGCTGCTCGACGGCCTCAAGATGACGCACCGCCAGATCCTCGAACAGCTGCGGGGGATCGGCGTCCGGCCGATCGAGGCCGCGGGCGCAACGTTCGACCCGCGGCTGCACGAAGCGGTCGCGGTGGTGCCGCCGGAGCAGGCGCACCAGCCGGCCGGGACGGTCGCCGGCGAGGTGCTCAGGGGCTACCTTCTGAACGACGACGTCCTCCGCCCGGCAAAGGTCGCCGTCGTCGGCGAGCCCGATCGGGAGCAGCGCGAAAGCGGCCGGTAGGATCCAGCGCCGGGAGCGGTCACGATGGAGTTCAAGGACTACTACAAGGTGCTCGGGGTGCCGCGGAACGCGGACGAGAAGGCGATTCGTCAGGCGTTCCGGCGGCTCGCGCGGCAGCACCATCCCGACGTCAATCCCAACGACAAGAAAAACGCCGAGTCGCGCTTCAAAGAGATCAACGAAGCGTACCAGGTCCTGAACGACGCGGAGCGCCGGAAGAAGTACGACCAGGTGCTGGAGATGCGCGAGCACGGCGGCGGGTGGGAAGAAATCCTCCGCGGCGCCGGCGCGGGCACAGCCGGCGGCCGGGACGGCGGGGCGTTCCGCGTCTACACGAGCGGCGATCCCGGAGAGTTCAGCGAGTTCTTCGAGCAGCTCTTCGGCGGGCTCGGCGGCGGCGGGTTCGGAGAGGGGATTTTCGGCACCGGCGCGCGCCGCGGCCGCTCGCGGAGCGGGCGTGGGGCCGCCGGGGGCGTGGACCTCGAGGAGCTGCTGCGGCAGCAGCAGGCCGCGCAGGCGCCGGCGGACGTCGAGGGCACGGTCGAGATCACGCTCGAGGAAGCGTTCCACGGCACTAAGCGGACGGTCACGATCCCCGCGGCCGACGGCCGGCCCGAGCGCACGCTCGATGTCACCATTCCGGCGGGAGTCCGCAGCGGTCAGCGCATTCGCGCGGCCGGTGCGGGCCACGGCGGCGACCTGTATCTCCGCGTGGAGGTCCTGCCGCACCCGGTCTTCACGCGGGAGGGCGACGACATCATCGCCGCGGTCGACGTGCCGGTCTGGACCGCGGCGCTCGGCGGCGAGGTCCAGGCCCCCACGCTCGGCGGGCCGGTGACCCTCACGATCCCGGCGGGCACGCGCGAAGGTCAGATCTTCCGGCTGCGCGGCCGGGGCATGCCCCACGTCCGGGGCGGCGGCGCCGGCGACGAGCTGGTGCGCGTGCGGCTCGTGCTGCCGCAGCCGCTCACGGACCGCGATCGGGAGTTGTTCGAAGAGATGCGGCGGCTGCACGAGGCCGCCCCTAAAACCCAGTAAAGGAGCTCGAGACCGGTTCACACTGAGACCCGCCGCCGAATACTCGGGGCGGGATCGCGAGGCGACCAATCATGGCGATGCGATTTGACAAGTTCACAGAGAAAGCGCAGGAGGCAATTCAGGGCGCGCAGACCATCGCGCGCGAATACCAGCACGGCCAGGTGGAGGCCGAGCACCTGCTGCTCGCGCTGCTGCGGCAGACCGACGGGGTGCCCGTCGCGATTCTGACGCGCCTCGGCGCGAACGCCGGCGCGCTCCGCACGTCGGTTGAGCAGGCGCTCGAGAAGACGCCGAAAGTCCACGGGCAGACCGACGAACCCGGGATCGGCCCATCGCTGAGGCGCGCGCTCGAGACCGCCCAACAGGAAGCGCAGCGCCTGACGGACGAGTATGTCAGCACGGAGCATCTGCTGCTCGGTGTCGTAGGGGACCGCAACACGGGTGCGGGACGCCTCTTGGCGCAGTCGGGCATCGACCGCGACAAGATCTACACCGCGCTGCAGGCGATCCGCGGCGGACAGCGCGTCACCGACGCGTCTCCGGAGTCCAAGTACCAGGCGCTGGAGCGCTACGGGCGCGATCTCACGAAGATGGCCCGCGAGGGCAAGCTCGACCCGGTGATCGGACGCGACGAGGAGATCCGCCGCGTCATTCAGGTGCTGGCCCGCCGCACGAAGAACAACCCGGTCCTCATCGGCGACCCCGGCGTCGGCAAGACGGCGATCGTCGAAGGGCTCGCCCAGCGCATCGTGCGCGGGGACGTCCCGGACACGCTGAAGAACAAGCGCGCCATTCAGCTCGACCTGGGTGCCCTGATCGCGGGCGCGAAGTACCGCGGCGAGTTCGAAGACCGGCTCAAGGCGGTTCTGCGCGAGGTGACGGAGAGCGCCGGCGAGATCATCCTCTTCATCGACGAGCTGCACACGGTGGTCGGCGCGGGCAGCGCCGAGGGCGCGATGGACGCCAGCAACATGCTGAAGCCGATGCTGGCGCGCGGCGAGCTGCACGCGGTCGGGGCGACGACCCTCGACGAGTACCGCAAGCACATCGAGAAGGACCCCGCCCTCGAGCGGCGGTTCCAGCCGGTGTTCGTCGACGAGCCGAGCGTCGAGGACACAATCTCGATCCTCCGCGGCCTGAAGGAGAAGTACGAGGCGCACCACGGCGTGCGCATCACCGACAGCGCCGTGATCGCCGCGGCGACGCTCTCCAAGCGCTACATCACCGAGCGGTTCCTGCCCGACAAGGCGATCGACCTGATCGACGAGGCGGCGAGCCGTCTCAAGATGCAGATCGACAGCAAACCGGCCGCGCTCGACGAGGCCGACCGGCGGATCATGCAGCTCGAGATCGAGCGCGAGGCCCTGCGCAAGGAGACCGACCCCGCCTCGCGGGAGCGGCTCCAGAACATCGAGCGCGAGATCGCCGCGCTGCGCGAGCAGAGCCAGGCGCTGCGCGCCAGGTGGGATCAGGAGAAGACCCTGATCGCCGAGCTGCGCGCCATCAAGCAGAAGATCGACGAGACCCGCACGCAGATCGAGCAGGCCGAGCGGGCCGCCGACCTCGAGAAGGCCGCGCGGCTGCGCTACGGCACGCTGCGCGAGCTTGAAGAGAAGCTCAAGGCGCAGGAGGCGAAGCTCGCGGAGCTCGGCGAGGGCCGGCTCCTCAAGGAAGAGGTCGACGCGGAAGACATCGCGGAGGTCGTGAGCCGCTGGACGGGTGTGCCGGTGACCCGCCTCATGGAAGGCGAGATGCAGAAGCTCGTCCACCTGGAGGACCGGCTCCACGAACGGCTGGTGGACCAGGAGGAAGCCGTCCGCGCCGTGGCCGACGCGATCCGCCGGTCCCGCGCCGGGCTGGCCGATCCGCGCCGCCCGATGGGGTCGTTCCTGTTCCTCGGGCCGACCGGCGTCGGCAAGACCGAGCTCGCGCGGGCGCTCGCGGCGCTGCTCTTCGACAGCGAGGACGCCATGGTGCGCATCGACATGTCCGAGTACATGGAGAAGCACACCGTGAGCCGCCTCGTCGGCGCCCCGCCGGGCTACGTCGGCTACGACGAAGGCGGGCAGCTGACCGAGGCGGTCCGCCGCCGGCCGTACCGGGTCATCCTCTTCGACGAGATCGAAAAGGCGCATCCGGACGTGTTCAACGTGCTGCTGCAGCTGCTCGACGACGGGCGGCTGACCGACGGCCACGGCCGGACCGTGGACTTCCGGCAGTCGATCGTCATCATGACGAGCAACCTCGGCAGCCAATATTTGAGAAGTCTGGATCCGGATGACCTGGCCGCGTTCGAGCTCGTGCGGGTGCAGATCCAGGAGGAGCTGCGGCGCACGTTCCGGCCCGAGTTCCTCAACCGGATTGACGAGACGATCGTGTTCCGTCCGCTGAGCCGCCGCGATCTCGGGAAGATCGTCGAGCTCCAGCTCGCGACGCTGGTGAAGCGTCTCGCGGACCTCAAGATCACGCTCGAGGTCACGCCGGCGGCGCGCGGGCTCCTCGCGCAGGAGGGATACAGTCCCGACTTCGGCGCGCGGCCGTTGAAGCGGCTCATTCAGCGCCGCATCGAGAACCCGCTCAGCCGGCACCTGCTGGCGGGCGACTTCCGCGAAGGCGACACGGTCGTCGCCGATGCGCAGGGAGCGGAGATCGTGTTGAGGAAGGCCACTCCGGTGCCGGCCAAGCGGTAAAGGCCGGCCCGGCAGGAGGTCGCGAAGCGGCCGGAGGTCCTGCGTCAGACAGGGAGGGCCTCGATTCTCGAACTCATCGTTTTTGTGAGCGGCGGCGTGCTGCTCGCGCTGGAAATCGTCGCGAGCCGCGTCGTCGCTCCGTTTTTCGGGAACTCCGTCTACGTGTGGGGCAGCCTGATCGGCGTGTTTCTCGCGGCCCTCAGCCTCGGCTACTACCTCGGGGGCCGCATCGCGACGCGGTGGCCGCAGCCCGGACCGTTTCTCGCGCTCGTCCTGGCCGGCGGCGCCGCGACTTATCCCATCCCGCACGTGGCCGGCATGGTTCTCGCGGAAGTCGCCGCCCGGGACCTCGGCCCCCGCTGGGGGCCGCTGCTCGGCAGCACGGCGCTGTTCTTCGTCCCCGCCGTGCTCATGGCGACCGTGTCGCCGTACGCGGTGCGCCTCAAGGCCCGCACGGTCGAAGGCATCGGCAACGTCGCCGGCATGCTCTACGCGCTCAGCACGCTCGGCAGCATCGCGGGGACGCTGCTCGCCGCGTTCGTGCTGATCTCATGGCTGGGCATCCGCTCGCTCATCCAGCTGCTCGGCGCCGTGGAGATGGCGCTGGCCGTGATCGGATTTCTGTGGACGCGCCGGATGGTGCCGGCCGCCGCCACGGCCGGTACGCTCGCCGTCATCGCCGTCCTCACCTCGGCGGTGCCGCCTGACGGCGCCGACGTGGTGTACGCGCGCGACACCGTCTATCACCGGATCACCGTGAGCGACGAAGGCGCGATCCGGTACCTGCGCCTCGACCGCTACTGGCAGAGCGCGCGCGACCGCTCGGCGCCGCTGCGCACCGTGTTCTCCTACACGGACTACCTGCATCTGCCGCTCGCCCTGATCCCCCGGCCGAAGCACGTCCTGTTCGTCGGGATGGGCGGCGGCACCGCACCGTCGCGGTTCTTTCACGACTACCCGGATCTCGCGATCGATGTCGTCGAGATCGATCCGGCCGTGGCCGACACGGCCATACGCTTCTTCGACCTGCCCCGCGGACCGCGCCTGACCGTTCACGTGCAGGACGGACGGCTGTGGCTGCGCCGCACCGCGGACCGCTACGATCTGATCGTCCTCGACGCGTACCTCATCGACACGATTCCGTTCCATCTCGCGACCCGGGAGTTCTACACGGAGGCGGCCGCGCGCCTTGCGCCGGGCGGCGCCGTCGCGGCGAACGTGATCGGCGCGCTGCGCGGGCCGGAGAGCCGGCTCTTCCGCGCGATCGACAAGACGTTCGCGTCGGTGTTCCCGGCGGTCTACGTCTTCCCGGTCGACGGCGACGCCGGGGAATCGCTGCAGAACCTCATCATCGTCGGGACGTCCGGACCGCGCCTCGACGCGGGCGCAGTCAGAGCGCGTGCGGAAGCCGCCGCGGCCTCCGGCCGCGTGACCATCGCGGGGTTCGTGCGGGACGCGGCGACGCTCGTCGCGCGGCCGGTCGAGACCGCGGACGTCCCGCTCCTCACCGACGACTTCGCGCCGACCGACGTGCTGGCCGCGCCCCGCCGCTAGAGGCCTCCATGCCGGTCGTCAAACTGGCCCTCGGCGACGTGGTGCGCACGCGCAAGGCGCATCCCTGCGGCGGCGATCAATGGGAGATCGTCCGGCTCGGCGCCGACATCGGCCTCAGGTGTCTGCGCTGCGAGCGCCGGGTGCTGATGCCCCGCTCGAAGCTAGAGCGGCGGATCCGGGAGTTCGTGCGGCGGGGGTCGTAGGGGATTCGGAAGGAAGCGTCTGGGGAACAGCATAATCGTGTATAAACTCACTAAGCACGTCGCCGTCGGAGTGTTGCAGCGCCATCGTACCCGTAATCTTGCGCCGAAGCTCTCGTAACCTGACTCAGGACGACGCCGGGCGCAACGCGGAGTTGAGCGTGCAGGACCGCTCTCGGATTCTTGAATCGGCGCTGACCGCCGTGACGCCGTTCCTCGCGGCGGCACTCATGATCGTCGCCGCCGCGCGCAGTGCGCACGGCATCGTCCTCCCGCCCTTCGAAACCGGCCTCGCGCTCTTTGCGCTCGCGGTGCTCGCGGAGTCCTTCGCGGTGCCGCTCGTGGCCGGCGGGTATGTCTCGCTCGCCGCCCTCGTCCAGCTGCCGGTGATGGTGCTCTTCGGCCCGATTCCCGCGGCGCTGGCCGGCGCCGCGGGCGTGGCCGTGGTCGACACGATCCAGCGGCGCGGGCGCCTGAGCCGCGTCTTCAATCCCGGGCAGCGCGCGCTCACCGTGCTGCTGGCGGGATACGCCTGGAACGCGGTGGCGGCGCCGGGTAAGTGGCTCGCGGCGCCGCTCGCGTGGCCCGCCACCGGGCTGGGCGCCGCGGTGCTCGTGTCGATCGCCGTCTACGCGGCGACGCAGGCGCTGCTCGTCAGTCTGCGCCTCGCGGTAGTCCGCGGCGAGCGGCTCCGATATGTCCTGACGCACAGCGGGGTCTGGCAGGCGTCGACGAGCGCCGCGCTGGGGGCGGCCGGCATCGCGCTCGCGCTGTTCGTGTCGGGCGGTCTCACGCAGCGCGAGGCGGGCGCGCTGGCTCCGCTGCTGATCGGCGGCGTGGCGGCACTCCTGCTCGCCGTGCGCCGGCACGCGGCGCACGAAGCCGCCGCGTTTCATGCCGCCGCCGGGGATCTGCTCGGCACGCTCGAACCCGGCGGATTGCTCGACCGGCTGGCGGATCAGGTCGTCCGCATCGCGCGGCCCGACGCGCTGTGGATCGCGCTGCGGGCCCCGGAGGCCGGGTACGCGATTGCGCTGGCCCGCGGGCTGACGTCCCAGCAGGCGGCCCCGCTCGCGACCGGCATCATCGCGGGCGCCGCAGACGACGCGCTGTTGCAGCGGCGCACGCTGGCCGTGTGGGACTACGCGCGGGAGCCCCGGCGGCGTCAGGACATCGCCGGTATCCTCGGCGGCCGGCAGGTGCGATCGGCGCTCACGGTGCCGCTCGCGGCAGGGACCGAGGCGCTCGGCGTCCTGACGCTCGTCAAGGACGCGCCGGGAGCCTTCACGGCGCCGCAGCAGCGGCTCATCGCCACGCTCGCCACCCTCGCCGCCCTCGCGCTGCACAATGCCAGGCTGTACGACGCCACGCGGCGGGCGGTCGCCCGGAAGGAAGCCCTCCAGCAGGTGGCCCGCGCCGCGGCGGCCGGCGTCGGAACGACCACAATCCAGCAGCTCATCGTCGACCTCGCGACCGAGACGCTCGGCGGCGCGCGCGGGGTGCTCGCGCACTACGACGACACGACCGGCACCCTCGTCGCCGCGGCGTTCCGAAACATCCCCGACGACGTCATCCGGCTGCGGCCGGCGATCTCCGGGACCGGCTGGCGGACCTGGACCGTCGTCGAGGCGGTCCGGCGGGCGCGCCCCGTGGCCACCGCGGACACGCTCGACCTGCCGGGCGCGCCCGCGGTCCTGCCGGCGGGTGCGTCGCGCGCGGTGGCCGCCGCGCCGATGATGTCGAAGGACCGCGTCGTCGGCGCCGTCGCGATCGGGCGAGACGAGGTCCATGCGTGGACGCCCGACGAGATCGACCTGCTGCAGGCCTTCGCCAACGAGGGCGCCGTCGCGATCGACAACGTCAGGCTGTCGGACGCCACCCGCGCGCAGCTGCAGCGCATGGGGGCGCTCGAGACGATCTCCGAACGCATCAACTCGGAGCACGACGTGAACGCCGTCTTCGAGCTCATCGCCGACAGCGCCCGCGACGTCCTGGGCGCGGACCGGTGCGGCATCTTCCTCGGCGAGCCCGGGCGGCACCCGACGCACGTATTCACCCGCGGCCTCTCCGACGAGTACGTCACCCTCGCGGCCGGCACGGTCGCCGCGGGCCTCGGGGCGGCGTCGGTCGTGATGTCGCGCCGCGAGCCGGTCGTCATCACGGACGTCGAGCAGGATCCGCTCGGCGAGCCGGTCCGCAAGGCCGCGGCCAAGATCGGATACCGCACGGTTGCGCTGTTCCCGCTCCTGTACCGCGACCGCGTGACGGGCGTGCTGCGGCTGTACCACGACCGCGTCCGGCCGTACGCGCAGGCGGACATCGCACTCGGCGCGGCCTTTGCGAACCAGGCGGCGATCGCGGTCGAGAACGCCCGGCTGCTCGACGGCGCCGAGCGGCGGGCGCGCGAGCTCGCGCTGCTGAACCGCGTGATGGGCCGCGTCGCCACGGCCCTGCGCCCGGAAGATCTGTTCGAGACGCTCGTCGAGGAGCTGCACGCGACGCTGCACTACCCGCTCGTCGCGCTGCTGACGCTCACCGATGACGGCACCGCGCTGCGGGTGGTCAGCCGGCGCGGCTACCTGGGCGACATCCCCATGCTGGTGCCGATCGAGCGCGGCATCGTCGGGCGCGTCGCGCGCACCGGGGTGGCCATCCTGAGCGCCGACGTCGCCACGGAGCGCGACTACCTGACCGTGGACCCGCGGGTCCGGCAGGAGGTCTGCGTGCCGATCTTCGTGGAGGGACGTGTCGTCGGCGTGATCAACGTCGAGACGGCGGATCCCGTCCTCGGCCGGTCCGACGTCGAGCTGCTCACGGCGCTCGCCGGGGAGGTGTCCTCCGCGCTGCGCAACGCCGTGCTCTTCGCCGAGGTGCGGTCCGCCCGCGACGAGATCCAGGCGCTGCACGAGGCCGCGCAGATGGTCAGCGCCTCGCTCGAGCTCTCCGCCGTGCTGGAATCCCTGGTCAAGGTGACCTGCCGCCGCTTCGGATACGACCGCAGCGCCATTCTGCTCGCGGACGAGCGCGGCGATCTGGAGGTGCGCGCCGCCTGCGGCGCGGGCCACGCGCTCGGCACGCGGATCCCGGCCTGGGAGGGCGCGGAGGGTCAGGCGGCGCGGGACCGGCGCCCCGTGCTGATCACCGCGGCGGCCGGCGACGGGGGGCCCGTCGAGACCACGCTCGCCCTGCCGCTCGTGCGTGAAGGCCAGCTCATCGGGGTCTTCAGCGTCGGCACGGCGGACGCGGACCGCCTCGGCGAGCGCCCCCGCCACACGCTCACCACGCTCGCCGGCTACGCGATGGTCGCGATCGAGAACGCGCGGCTGTACGAGCAGACGCGCCACCTCGCGGCCACGGACGGCCTGACGGGCCTCGCGAACCACCGGGCGTTCATTCAGGCGCTCGACCAGGAACTCGAGCGGTCCAGACGGTACGCCCTGCCGCTCTCGATGATCATGATCGAAATCGACCGGTTCAAGCGCTACAACGACACCTACGGTCACCTCCGCGGCGACGACGTGCTGCGGATGGTGGCCCGCACGCTGGAACGGGAGCACCGCAAGCAGATCGACTTCGTGGCCCGCTACGGCGGCGACGAGTTCATCATCCTCCTGCCGCACACGCCGCGGGCAATTGCCGCCGACGTGGCCGAGCGGATCCGGCGCACCGTCGAAGACACGCCGTTCATCGTCGGCCGGGACATCGCGTCGATCACGATCAGCCTCGGCGTCGCGTCCTTTCCGGAGGACGGGGACACCACGATCACCCTCATCGAGGCCGCGGACCGCCGCATGTACGCCGTGAAGCAGGAAGGCGGCAACGCCGTCGCAGCCACAACGTCCTAGCGCGGCAGGCCGTGACCGGCCATGAGCCTGGCGTGCGGCCTCGTCGGCCTGCCCAACGCCGGCAAGTCGACGCTGTTTCGGGCGCTCACCGCCGCACCCGCCGAGATCGCGCCCTACCCGTTCACGACGATCGCGCCCGGCGTCGGCGTCGTTCCGATTCCGGACCCCCGCCTCGAGGAGATCGCGCGCGTGGTCGCGCCGGACCGCGTGGTGCCGGCGACGATCGAGATCGTCGACATCGCCGGCCTCGTGCGCAATGCCCATCGCGGCGAAGGCCTCGGCAACCAGTTTCTCGGCCGCATCCGCGAGGTCGACGCGATCGTCCATGTCGTGCGGTGTTTCGGCGGACACGTGGCCCACGTCGAGGGCGGCCTGGATCCGATCCGCGACATCGAGATCGTCGAGACCGAGCTGCTCATGGCCGACCTCGACACCGTACAGCGCGCGCGAGCCGAGATCGGGCCCCGCGCCCGCACCGGGGCGCAGGCGGCGCGGGACGAGGACGCGGTGCTGGCGCCCCTCGAGGCGCACCTGGCCGCGGGCCGCCCGGCGCGCACGTTTTCTGCGGTGGAAGACGCGGCCGAGGGCCACGGCTCCATCGCGGAGCAGACGACCCCGACTTCGCGGCCCAGCGGCCCCGCGCAGTCGGGGGGCGGGGCGGTCGGGCGGCTGCACTTGCTCTCGTCGCGGCCCGTGCTCTATGTCGCGAATCTGGAAGAGGCCGAGGCGGCCGGCGGTCCCTGCCTCGACGCGGTCACGCGCCGCGCACAGGGGGAAGGCGCCGGGGCGCTGGGACTGTGCGCGCGATTGGAGCTGGAACTGAGCGAGCTCGATCCCGCGCAGGCCGCGGAGTTCCTGGGAGCGCTCGGTCTCACGGAGCGCGGACTCCCGCGCCTCGCCCGAGCGTGCCTCGACCTCCTGCGGCTCCGCACGTTCTTCTCGATCGCGTCCCGCGAAGTCCGCGCGTGGACGGTACCGGCGGGCACGCGCGCCGCCGAAGCCGCCGGCCGCATCCACACCGATATGGAGCGCGGCTTCATCCGCGCGGAGGTGGTCGCCGCGCGCGACCTGGTGGCGAGCGGCTCCCTCGCCGCGGCGCGCGAGCGCGGGCTCGTGCGGCTGGAAGGCCGCGCCTACGAGGTCCAGGACGGCGATGTGATCACGTTCCGGTTCGCCGCCTGAGCCGGGCTGTGCTATAATGACCGGGTCACACCAAGGCACATTGTGCCTTCCTGCCCTGTACCGCGCCGCCCGGTGCGTTGAGACAGGGCCGCCGGGGCCCTCGGGCCGGCAGTCCATCAGGAAGGATGTGAGACGGATTGGCTAATTACGAGATCGTTGCCGTGCTGCGCCCTGACCTCGAGGAAGAGGCGATCGGCGCGGCCATCGCGCGCGTCCACCAGCGCATCACCGAGCACGGCGGGACCGTCACCAATACCGACCGCTGGGGCAAGCGCCGCCTGGCCTACGCCATTCAGAAATACCGCGACGGCTTCTACGTCCTTACGGTGTTCTCGCTCGACTCCGGACAGGTGGCCCGTCTTCGCCAGACGCTGGGCCTGCAGGAGGATCTCCTGCGCTTCGTCGTCGCCGAGCATCACCCCGCGCCCGTGCGCGCGGCCCCACCCACAGCTTCGGCACCGGCGGCCCCGGCCGCGCCACCCGCCGCCGCTCCGGCCCCTGCCGCGCCCGTACCCGCGGCGCCCGCGCCGGCACCGGCGGGACCCGCGCCGGCCGCCCCGGCCACCGCCGGCGAATCTCCGGCGGCCGGAGCGGAGCACGCCGATGTATAACCGCATCATCCTGATCGGCCGGCTCACGAGAGATCCGGAACTCCGGTACGTGCCGAGCGGCGCGCCCGTGGCCAGCTTCACGCTCGCGGTGGACCGGCCGTTCCAGAATCAGCAGGGCAACCGCGAGACCGATTTCATCGACGTCGTCGCCTGGCGCAAGACCGCGGAACAGGTCAGCCAGTACCTGACGAAGGGCCGGATGGTGGCGGTCGAAGGGCGGCTGCAGATCCGGTCGTACGAAACCCAGGACGGACAAAAGCGCAAGGTGGCCGAGGTCGTCGCGGACGGGGTGCGCTTCCTCGATCGCGCGAAGCCCGGGGCGGGTCCCGGTCCGGCCGAGCCGGCGGCGGCCGCCGCCACGGGCGTCGGCGATGAGCCCGCGCAGGGCGGTCCCGACGAGGACGTCCCGTTCTAGACGAAAGGGAGGATCGGCATGCCTGAAGGCAGGGATAGGGAAGCGCGGCCGCGGCGCGATTACCGCCGGCGGCCCAAGCGCAAGGTCTGTTCGTTCTGCGCTGAGAAGGCGACGTACATCGACTACAAGGAGATCAACCGGCTCCGCCGGTTCGTGACGGAGCGGGGCAAGATTCTGCCGCGCCGCGTCTCGGGCAACTGCGCGCGCCACCAGCGCGCGCTCGCGGTCGCGATCAAGCGGGCCCGCGAACTGGCGCTCCTGCCCTACACCGGGGAGTAGGCGTCCCGGACCCTGCGGTCCGTGACGGCCGCCCCGGCCGAGCCCTTATGATACCGCCCGCCCGCCGCCACCCGACACGCGGTCTTACCGAGGGGGCGATCCTCGCCGCCCTCACCGCCATCATCGGCGCGGTCGGTCTGCTTGCGCCGCCGGTGGCGGTGCTGCTCGCGCCGCTCCCGATCATGCTGCTGGTGATCCGCTGGGGCCTGCGCATCGCGGTGCTGGCGTCCATCATCGCCGCGGCCGCGCTGTTCCAGTTCGCGGGGCCGGTCAACGCCGTGTCGGCGTTCGCGATGTTCGCGCCGCTCGGGCTCACGCTCGGGTGGGGCGTGCGCCGGGGCCTCGCCGCGCAGTGGACGATCCTCACGGGCTCGGTCGCGTTCTTGTTCGCATCGGTGGCGATGATCGCCGGGGCCGGCGCGATGATGCATCAGGACGTGATGGGCGACTTCATCAAGAGCCAGGTCAAGGCGATGCAGATGGCGATGGACATGCAGCGCCGGTTCGGCGCCCCCGCCGCGCAGGTCGACGAAATGCGGAAACTGATCGAGATGCTGCCGCAGTTTCTGCGCACGGCGCTGCCGGTCGCGCTCGCCCTCGGGGCGCTCTTGTGGGCGTACCTGTGCTACACCGTCGCGCGCTCGGTACTGCGCAGAGTCGGCCATCCGCTGCCCGCCGTCCCGCCGATCCTGACGTGGCGGCTGTCGGCCGGCCTCTCCTCGATCATGCTGTGGGCCGGCGCGATCCTGTCGCTCGTGGCCATCCGGCTGCCGCAGTTCTTTGGCGGCGCCGCCTTGGACGCGATGCTGGTCAACCTGTTCGTGTTCGGGTTCCAGGGTGTGCTCGTCGGCGTGACGTGGGCCAACCGCCGCGGGTACCCCGCGTTCATTCAGATTGTATTCGGGTTCATGCTGCTCGGCGCCGGCATACTCCCGCTGCTCGGACTCGCGATCCTTGGCATGCTGGACACGTGGTGGGACTTCCGCCGGCTCCTGCCGCGCGCCGGCGGATCCGCCGCGACGAGCGATGCGGCGGCGCACGAGAGCGGTGAGCCCGGCCCGACCGATGTTCAGCCCCTGCTGCCTGGGGCGAAACGGCCGTCGAAGGTGGTGCACCAGCGATGAGAGTGATTCTCCTCAAGGACGTGGCGGCGCTCGGCCACGCCGGTGACGTGCGCGAGGTCAAGGACGGCCACGCGAGAAACTACCTGCTGCCGCGGGGGTTGGCGGCGCCCGCAACGGAATCCAGTCTGCAGGCGCTCGAGCAGACGAAGGCCGCCGCCGGCCGCCGCGAGGCGCGCCTTAACGAGGAACTGACCGCGCTCAAGGGCCGGCTCGAGGCACTCGTCGTCGAGGTTCGCGCCCGGGCAGGTGAGGACGGCCGCCTCTTCGGGTCGGTGACCACCCAGGACGTCGCCGAGGCGATTCAGCGGCAGGGCGTCGACGTGTCGAAGAAGCAGATCGAGCTCGACGAACCCATCAAGACCACCGGCTTCTATAAAGTGCCGATCCGGCTGCATCCCCGCCACACCGCGAAGGTTGAAGTGAACGTCGTCTCCTCAGGTTAGCTTTGGGGTAAGACCTTTCTCGCTCACCAGACTAATTGGCGGCCTGCCGTAGCCCGGCGATGAACCGCCAAGAACGCACGCGGCGAACCCCCCACGCCGACACAACGTAATAAGAACACTGCGCCTCGGGGGGGACGTATGAAGCGCCTGTGTCTGTTTGTGTTCGCGCTCCTCGTAGCCGTGCCGCCGGCCATCGCCGCGCCGGCCGGCGAGTTCCTTGTGGTACCGGGCCGCAGCATGGGGCACATTGCGATCGGCATGCGGCTCGACGCGGTCGAGAGCGTCTTCGGACGTCCGTCGAAGGTCGACCCGACCGGCCGCACCCAGTGGTACGAGTGGAAGGCGCCCGACAACCGTCTCCGCTCGATCGCGGTCGAGACCGTGCAGAACACCGTCGTGCTGATCAGCCTTGCCCATGACCCGCGCTACCGCACGAGGGACGACCTGGGGGACGGCACCACCTTCGCCGAGGTGCAGCGCGTGCTCGGACGGCCCTCGTCGATCATGCGCCTGGGCGGCTTCTCCATCGTGCAGTACCGCAAGAACGGGATCGGATTCGTGATCGACGGATCGGACCACGTCAGCGGCATCGTCATCGCACCGGGAGTCTAACCACCGCCGCGCCCGCCCCGCCCCGCAGCGTACGGGCCGCGGTGTGGTCTAAAAACCAAACCTTGAGGGTATAGCATCACCTAACCGGGGCTCCGTGGAGGGGCGCCGGTCAGGGGCACCGGGTGCCGGATTCGCCACTGGGTGGACGGCCAAATTATCGGATTGAGACTGCGAAGACCGCCACCATCGTCCATGTCTTCAACGACATCGACATCGCCAACGCGAACGCGCTTGGCGACGCGCTCTTCCGTGCGCTCGAAAGCCGCCGGCCGCTCGTGATCGATCTAAGCGATCTCGTCTACGTCGACAGCGTCGGTATGCACATTCTGCTGCGAACGGTCCAACGCGCCGAGCGGGCGGGAACCGCGGCCGTGCTCGTGGCCACCGGTTTGATCCGCCACGTGATCGAGCAGGTCGGCCTGGACCGGATCGTCCGCGTCGTGCCGGATGTCCCGGCCGCCATGCAGGCGCTCAAGACTAAATCCCGTTCAACCGCGGCGCAATCGTAAAATTCAATCATCCCGCGTCTACAGGTGAGCCCATCGCGCTCTGACGGGCGGCCGTCCTCAAGATATCCCAAATGATTGGAAGCGGGTCCCCAGCTTATCCGGAGCCTGTGCACGAAGTATGAAGCAATAGTCACAGGATTTTCGCCCTATACACCCAGCAGGCCAACAAGGACGGACGCCGCTACATATTGCATCTATTGGCTCGGCCATGCGGCGGCGTCCTTGTGCTGGCGCGCCCGTACGAGGTAGACGAGAGCGAACATATGTTCTATAATCGTCGCAGGCCCGTCACCGGGGAGTTAGTGTGAGCATCGCCCAGCAGCTGGAACGGGTTCCGCCGCAAAATCTCGAGGCCGAGCAGGGTGTGCTCGGCTCGATGCTGCTCGACCGGGACGCCATCGCCCGCGCCATTGAAGGGCTCCGCGCCGAGGACTTCTACCGCGACGCGCACCGCGTCATTTTCCAGGCGATGGTCGAGCTGTTCGAGCGCGGGGAGCCCGTGGATCTCATCACGGTCACCAACCGGCTCGCCGCGAACGGCAAGCTGGAGGACGTCGGCGGCCCGACGTACGTTGCCGCGCTGCCCAACGTCGTGCCCACCGCCGCCAACGTCGAGTTCTACGCGAACATCGTCCTCGAGAAGTCGATGCTGCGCGCGCTGATCAGCGCCGGCACGCACATCGCCGCGATGGGCTACGACGGCGCCGACGACGTCGCCCAGATGATCGACCACGCCGAGAAACTGGTCTTTGGCATCGCGGCGCGCCGCAGCGTCCAGGACTTCGAGGCGATCAAGGAGATCCTCAAGCAGAGCTTCGAGAAGATCGACCGGCGCTATCAGGAAAAGGGCACGCTCACGGGCGTGCCCACCGGCTTCACCGATCTCGACATGCTGACCTCGGGCCTCCAGCCGGCGGACATGGTGATCTTCGCCGCCCGTCCGTCGGTCGGAAAGTGCCTGAGCGCCGATGCGGAGATCGTCCTCGAGGACGGCAGCGTGGCCACCATCGAGGAGATCTACAAGCGCCGCCAGGCGCGCCTGCTGACCCTCGGTGCCGACTGGCGCTTCAGGTTCACCGAACCATCCGCGTTCGTGGACGACGGAAAGAAACCGGTGTTCCGCGTCACGACGCGGCTCGGCCGCCGGGTCGAGACCACGGCAAGCCACCCCTTCCTGACACTCGACGGCTGGTTGCCGCTCGCGGCTCTTCGTGTAGGCGACCGGGTCGCCGTTCCGCGGCAACTGCCAGTCTTCGGCGACCAGCCGGTAGAGGACCATCACTTGCACCATCTCGCGACGGCGGTGCGCCAGGCCGTTCCGCCCGCGGCGTTTACGCTGCCGCGACCGCAACTCGCCCGATTCCTCACCCGGCTCTTTGCGGAGATAGGATGCGCGAGCACCGGCCCTGATGGTGTCCTCGCATATATCGCGTACACGACGGCCGCCGAGCGTCCCGCCCGCCAGATTCAACATCTGCTCCTCCGGTTCGGCATTGTCGCATCGCTCCACAGATCGAGGAGGCACTATCGCGGCGCCGCGCGGCCGGCCTGGCAAGTGGAGATTACGGACGCGGCGTCGATTCGCTCGTTCGCCTCCGAGATCGTTACCTTCACCAAAGAATCGACGGTCGAGCCGGTGCTGGCCGCAGCAATCGGAAGTCACGGACCTCAGCAGACCCAACGCATGGCGCGGTTCGAACGGCCTCGAGTCGCAGCGCGTCGATTCCCCGCCGTAGAGGCCGCGTCCGTGAAGGATGTCGCGGCGGAGTCGGATCGGGGAGACCAAGGAGACCTATACTGGGACGAGATTGTCACGATCGAGCCCCAGGGTGAAAAACAGGTATACGACCTCACAGTCCCGGTAACGCATAACTTCGTTGCCAATGACATAGTGACGCACAACACGACCCTCGCTCTCAATGTCGCGCAGCACGCGGCGCTCGTGAGCAAGATCCCGGTGGCGATCTTCAGCCTTGAGACGAGCAAGGAACAACTCGTCCAGCGTATCCTCTGCTCGGAGGCGCAGGTCGACAACAGCAAGCTTCGCACGGGCTTCCTCGCCGACGAGGACTGGCGCAAGCTCGCGCGCGCCATGGGCGGGCTCAGCGAGGCGCCGATCTTCATCGACGACTCGGCGACGATGTCGATCATCGAGATGCGCGCCAAGTCTCGCAAGCTCAAGGCCGAGCACGGACTCGGCCTGATCGTGATCGACTACATTCAGATGATCCAGTCGTACAAGCGGGCCGAGAACCGGACGCAGGAGCTCAGCGAAATCGCCCGCGGCATCAAGTCGCTCGCCAAGGAGCTCGACGTGCCCATCATCGCGATCTCGCAGTTGAGCCGGGCCGTGGAGGCGTTGGGACAGAAGCGGCCGATGTTGAGTCATCTTCGCGAGAGTGGCGAGATCGAGCAAGTCTCCGACCTCGTCGTGTTTCTGTACCGCGAGGACTACTACGATCAGGAAAAAGCGCAGAAAGAAAACAAGGCGAACATCTGCGAGCTCATCATCGCGAAGCACCGCAATGGGCCCATCGGCACGGTCGAACTGTACTTCCACAAAGAATACAGCCGGTTTGCCAATTTGGAGAAACGCCGCCAGTAGTTTGTAGAGAGACGTTTTAGTTGGCCATTTACCAAGATAGTTGGCCATGATTTGGACATTATTACCGGGGTATTTGGCCATTCGGGCCTCGCGAGAGGCGCCGGCGACGCGGATAGTTGGACATTTCCTACTGAGCCGGGCCTGGGTTGGCGAAGGAGGACTCTCGACTCGTCACGCGCGAATGGACGCGGCAAGCTATCTTTGTTTCCAAAAGGGTCTAAGAGTGGATTTGGAGTCCGCGCTTTGAGTCCCGGGGTATGGTAAATGGGCTTCTTTGGACGGCGACCGAGGCGTTCTTCATGGTTGCGAGGCCCGACCGCTGCTGACCGAGTTCGAGACTACGCGCGCCGGCGGCGCCGCTTCATGGTCAATGAAGCGGGTGCAGCGTTGGGGCTGACACCCGGGCAGGCGCGGAACGCGGTCCAGTATCTCCTTGCACGTAAGGAATTGAGGCGCTGCGATGATGCGCCATGGTATCTCGAGGTGGCGCCGTGACGGGCTGGGTTGGGGCACCTGCGTCCGTTTTGTGTGCCTTATGAACGGTACTAGCACCAGACGGGCCGCCGTGCATCTAGCTCATGATACGAGACACAATCGCGGGCCCCGTCTCTTGAACCGAGACTATGATGCCTGCTTCGGTCACCACTTCACCAGTGCGCGTTAAACGCAACTTGCGATTCTTCCACAGTGCCGGATCCCATAGTGTGCCGTACCACGGGATAAAGGGTGCCGTGCCAAGGGTAGTCAACAAGTCAACACAAGCATGGTTTACAAGGTGCTCAGCCGTTGCGGCAGCGCGATGAAGGTGACCGAATTCGGGATCCTTCGCAAGGTCACGTACGTGACGGCCATAGTCCGAAGAGGTTTGCCGGTAGAACCATCTTGCCCATTCGAACAATTGATCGTCGTATTGTTCGAGACTCACGAGCGCCGTGTATCGAACTCGTAGTAACGAAATTGCGGTGTTGGGAGTAACCGGCGCATCGACCGGACCGCGCGGCTCTCCAGTCCCCTCCTTGTTCCAAACCTTGCACAATTTAGTCTCGAGATCATGCCAGTCAACTTGGTCTGGATGCCTGCCGGCGCAGATCTCTAGCGTGACGTTTTCGAGAGCCTCCTTTAGCGCCTTTCGCCCCCTTGCGTACTGCGGGAGGTTCATCTGCCGCAAGAACTCCCGCGCGGACCGCCGGTCGGCGACGAGGGAAGGCGAGAGGCACGAGCGTCCCCACGTGTTCATTGCACGACGCACTTGCCGTAGCGGAATATAGTCGTCGCCCCACCACAGCCACACGAAAACTGGTACATTGTAAAGCCCGAGGATGTGCTTGGTGCGACTTTTGCGTTTCTCCAATAGTGTAAGGAACAGTTCGTGCTGTGACGGGGGGAAGGCGTCAGGTCTCCCACGCCGGCCCGGTGAATACAGCGACGGCTGATCTAACAGGCCGCGGTTGCTCCAGTCGTAAATAAGGCGTCGTGAAACGTCCTGGTACCCTAGAGCCAACGCTTCCTCGACGAGAGTCCCCGAAGTGTACGTTAGACTAACGTCCATTTCCATTTATTATGCCACGGCCTCTTCTGGATCGTCTCCGGTCGCTTCGGCAAGCAGGTGGAGAACAACAGCAACCGCAAAGGCACCCCACCGGTCCTCTTCGACATCTTGGGCCAAACCAACGATCCATGTTAAGAGCGCAAGCGCATGAAGCAGTTTCCGTAGGTCGCTGTTTCCCATGAATGCTCCCCGTAGACCAGATTTGAGACGCTTCCCGCGAGTCGAGTAAAACACACAATGGGGGCCGAGAAACAGTCTCGATTTTCGTGTAACATGCCGTGCGAGACTGTCCGAACTTGGTGAATGCCAATGGGCACATATGATTTTGTGGTCACGTGGTTCTCTTTCTCAGTGGTTCTGGTGGCCAGCGGCGTAGCCAGGAGTCTTGCAGAGCCTGTCGCTGCGGTCGTCGCTTCCGGGCTGTCGCCTTAGCGAGCTATCTTCACGCTGGCGCCCTTTCGTTGAAGGGGATTTTGGGAGCCCAATGGGGCGCGTGAATATGGCCAGGCCCTCGGGACGCTCGACATTGACGATGTGGATGGGCTCGTTAACGATCGTCCGCGCACTGGCGTTTCTATTCGTCAGGGCGTCTGCTAAAGACGGAGAAAAGAAGGGTGGAGGTGGATTGGATGGGAGCGGACTACTCTGAGAACCCAAAGCGCGCACTCGCAGAGGACTTGCCCGCCCTCGGATGCCGTGTCAAACCGGAGGACATATCGGTGCGCGAGAGACCGGACCAGGCTCAGGTCTTTCGCGGGCTTGGGGCACTTGCGATGGGCATCTACCAAATCGGTACGACCTTCTGTGCCGAGACACCGAACCGGGGGTTGGATCTAGACCAGCAACTAAGCGCACCCCCTCGGGTAAGCCTGGTCACCCTAACGGTCGACTTCGATATTCTGCTCCGGAAGCGATTAGGATGCAGACAGCACGGTGCGCACATCGCAAGCCACGATGGTCGAACGTTGACGCTTGCGATCGAATCCAGGTCTCGTGATAAACGTCACACGAGTACCCTCTGCTGGTTGGAACCTAGGACTCTTGCAGTCTCTTGCGTCGAAGAAAAATTCTTGGCGGTCATCTGAACGGATGAAGCCCGCGCGGCCATGTGGAAACATTCTCACTACCGTTCCAACGCGTCGGGGTGTAAGTTCCTCATTCCAGCGCTGCCAAAGGCTCCGTAACTCTTTCAAGATAGTAGTGGGATCGCGGTGTGCCTGGTCGACGGACCACTGCGCGCCAAGCGTCGTCAGGTCGTCGGACGGCTTCCAGCCCATTGTGCCGCGTACGGCAAGACAGAGAGCGAGATGCAGTCGCGCTAGATCTGGCTCGCGACGGTGCCACAACACTCTGGCCAGAAGCTGTACAGCTCCGAGCTTGAAGTGAATCTCTCCTGGAGCCTGCAAGGCCTGAAGCGCATGCTTGTACGTACGCTCGATATCGCCTGCCGCCCACGCCGCTTCCGCGATGTCCGTCTGGATGAATGAAACCGGTTTGCGCGCAGCAAGTTGTTCAAGGTCAGCAAGTGCGTCCTGTGGGTGGCCCATGTGCAGCTTGGCCAGCGCTATTCGTCGTCTGAACCAAATATCGTTGTCATGATGGAGAGGATGACACTCGACAAGTCCACGGTTGGCGACGTCCAAGCAATCTTTCCAACGATCGAGACGCTCGAGCGCGCGAGTGCGAACTGAATAATAACGTTCTCGCGCTGATGCAAGCTCACGCGTGCGGCCCGTTTCGTCACTCTGGCTTCGAGGTTCGGTCGAGAGCCGAGTGGGATCAAGCTTGTCTAGCCACTCTAGCGCACGTACGTCGCGGCGGCGATCCGACCACGCTTCGGCTACACGCAAGACCGTAACTACATAGGGTGTTGTAGAAGTATACGCGTGCTCATCAGAGGTCATGAGATCGACAATGGTCTTGGCTGCCGCGAAGTGTTGCGGCTCAAGGATGTCTGTACCACGGGTTTGGTCGTAGAGGGCCCACGCGTAGACGGACCGCCCGAAACGAAAGTCTGGAGCCAGCGCCTGGACTTCGCGTGCGACTCCAAGAGCTTCTGAAGTGCGACCGAGTTTCCGCAAACAATGCGCATATCCCCAACCGGTCCATCGGTCGCCGTCGGGCCAAAGGGCAGCATACTCGTGGGCTGCCTCTTCGAAGCGACCATTCCTGCGGAGGTCGTCAGCTTTCGCTCTCTGTTCCTTCATTGACCCAATGTGGAGAAGGTGCGTCACTATGGGCATCTTCGCCCTCAAGCACCTCACGCGTGGTACGAAAATTGAGCTTCGCTACCTCCCCCAGCCAGTTGGCACCCCAACGCCGTACGAACTCCTTGGCCGCTCGGACCACTTGGGGCGAAGCTCCCTTCGGTAGTGCGATCTCAGTGCGTTGAGACCACTGTTCAAGCCACAGCAGGAAACCGTCTCGCGCGAGGATCGAGGCGGCTGCGACAGCGATATCTGCTTCTGCCCGATGGCGTTGATCGATTGGTATGCCGGCACGTCGTGTCCGCTCTTCGATATAGTGGCTATCAGCGAATTGATCCACAAGTACGTACTCAGCAGACAGCCGCTTACCCGCCAAGACGGCTAGCAGCTGGTCGATCGAACGGCCATGGCCCCACCCGAGAAGGGAGTTGAGGTTTTTCTTCTCACGCCTGAACTGTTCGTAGAGGCTGTTGAATCGACGTGGGTTAATCGCAACGACGGCATATCTCCCATCCACAAGGCGCCGAATCTCGTTGGCGAGTTCTCGCGCGCGTCGATCCGACAACGTTTTGCTGTCCCGAACCCCGAGCTGTCGAAATTTCGCCGCGGTCTCCCGGTCTACGTACACAGCCGCACTAACCAGTGGACCGAAGTAATCGCCCTTACCGGCTTCGTCCGTTCCGATGTGAGGGCGGATGTCGCTGTCTAACGCGCTGCTATTCTGATCCGGAGAGCCGCTCCGGGACCGTGTTTTTGACGGTGGTAGACCCCCAATGGCTTGAGTGATCCCTTGCGCCACCCCATATGCGTGATCCCACGCCGGAGCGGTCCCCTGAATAACACAACTGCCCTTCTTGTACAACACTACCGTCACGCGGCTTTGCCCTCGGGTTAGCCGTAGCCGCCATCCTTCGTGTTCGTGGGGCGCTTCGGTGGCGGCGCCGAGTTCGAGAAGAGCCTCTTGATAGCGATCTTGAAGCTCTCGCGTTGGCAATTGGAAAGAGAACGTTTCCTTCTGGACCGGTTCAGACGGCACGCGTTCGGCAATCAGGCGGTTTGCGGCATCGAGCACTGGCCCCGCGCGACCATCCGCGTACACGCGGCCATTCTTGTAGACCCAGACGTTCGCCGAACCGCGTGCGTTGGCAACCGCAAAACGGTGGCCGTGTTCCTCTTCAGTTTCGTTTTCGGTCAACAGATCATAGTCTCGAAGCGCAGTGCGAACCAGACGAACTAACGCTGCATACCCAAGATCGATCGCCGATGCTGATTGTCGAAAAGCGCCATCGGCCTCCCTGATGTGCGCCACGGGTAGAACGATCAGGTCTGTTGCTGCGGCTGCCCGTGCTTCCTCGAGGTTCTCTCTTGGCACGAGAACGCGCCGTATGCCGATGCGGCGCGCTGCTGCGATCTTCTCCGCGATACCGGTGACTCCCTTAACTTCACCTCCGATGTCAAGGCGACCCGTAGACGCTGTAAGGGCGGCATGCGGAAGATTCCCGCGCGCGACACGAGCGGCGATGTAGAATGGAAGTCCGATCGACTCACCGACGTAATTTGCCGGCCACTCGATCCTAGCTTCCCACCCGTCGCCGCCTAGGCCAAACCGCAGTGCAATCCCAGCTTGCTCCTCGATCTCCTTGTCTGCTCCTGACCACAGCCGGTTTTCGTTTGGGTGTCCGGCGATCACCTTGACGCCCAAGGCTAGACCCTGATTTCTCGCGCGATCGACGAACAAGCCCCATGTTTCGTATCCCTCACGATCAGCGAGATCGTCAACCGCTACCCGAAGATCCGTTGCGGTCTGCGTCGGGAATCGGTCCCATCCCACTTCCTCTAGGAACGCTCGTGCACACGCTGCACGGCTCTCCGTGTGCGAGAGTCTCACTCGGTGAATCTTTTGGGGATCGAAGCCTTGGAGGCCAGCCACCTCGTCGTCACCGAGGATGGTGAAGAGCACCTGCGGTTCGTTGTCGAGATCGCCCAAGGCATCGACCTGATGCTCTCGGTCGCGCAACGTGGCTAGTCGCTGGCCGAGTTCTGCTACTCGACGCTGCAGTGCCGCTGGGAATTGGTTACCGTACGTCTCAAGAACCTGCATAGCACGCGCAAAGGGGACGAGATTCCCCGGTACCGCTGGCAGCGTGCGCTCCAGGATACGTTGTAACAGCTCGTCGCTGCCCGGACTCCTGAGCCACCAGTCTTGGACCAACTGGTCAATTGCTCGCGCATCAGCTTTCATCGGACACCCTCAATTCCAAGTGGCTGATGTCCCCTGGCACAATGCCATAACCGTCACCGAGTAATACGTGTTCGCCCATTTCGGGCCGGAACGGCGGAGAGGTTACCGGTGCAGAGAGTCGATCTGACCACACCGCAATCCACATGAGTGCCGATAGACCGAGTAGTTCCTTTGCTACCTCTTCAATCACGAAGAGCAACTCATCGGTTCGGAATCGGTGCTCGATTCTTCCTCGGAGACGCCCTCTGTCGGGGATCTCGACCTCCCAGGAACGAAACTCTTCCTCAGTGCTTGCAGCTGCGAAGCGCCGATTCTGCGCTACATCGGCAAGCTCGACAATGCGGCGCATGGTAAGCGATACTACACGTGGCAGTAACTGGGCAGTGCCATCTTCCTCTAACATGCTGGCGTATCCACGACCAAGAAATTCAATCGATTTCTGCATCCATTGCGGAGGTTGGATACGCGAATCTTCCGGTTCATTAATAGGCGGTCCAAATCGTTCTTCGGAAGCGCGACCGTCGAGTGCGCTCTGGACGATTGCTCGCCCGGTCGCAGTTAGCTCTCCGATGCGCGTATCAAGTTCGTTGGTTTCAGCGATGGTTTGATTGCGAAAGAGTACTCGCCAAGGCACTCTGATATCCGTATCGTCCCGATACAGCACAAGGTCAAGAGACGTAGCATTTTCTACATCCGTTGCAAGTGGCACCACTTCGACCCAAGATCGCTGCTTTTCGCACCAGGGGTTCGATAGGATGAGCAGCGGCACACGCCCCGTGGGATCAGAGTGAGGCGAGCGGAACTCAGCGCTCCACCAAATTTCGCCAAAGGCAGAGGATAGCGGTTTTGTTTCGTGCCATCGAGGCCATGATTCGGCATCAGGAAGGCCCGATACGCTGAGCTGTTGAGTGGGCGATGCCCGCCGTAGCTCTTCTACAAGTAGCTGGCAGGGGCGACACTCCTGAAGGTGCGAGCAGAGTGTCTCCGACAGAGGACCATCCAGGTACTCGAGCCAGTCAATAGGCAGGGGGCAGCGCATGATCACTCACCACGCTCATGTAACAAGGATTCCGTCGCTCTCATGATCGCACCGGCCTCCTCCACGGTATCGGCGCACTCGCAAATCATTTCAAACGCTCGATAGACGGCCTTACGGAGTTGAAGTGGGGTGCCACATGCCTTTGCGGCCTCTCCCAAACTACCTTGAGCTGCGAAGTATGCGGCGAGGAGCCTTGATTCATCGATCTCTAAACGGGAGACGACGCTCCGAGCAATCGCGTCGACGACGGCGTCGTCACCCGGGTCGGGATCCGCTGCTGGCACGGTCTCGTCAAGTTCGATCTGTTCCTCTGTTGAGAGAGAAAAGCGACAGCGCATAACATCGACAATGGCACTCAACGACAAGCTTCCTTCAGCGCGGCCAAGTAGATAAACGAGGAATTCGCGAAGCTTTGGATCTCGCAAAATCGGGGAGAGCTTCTGCGAAAACGGCCCATACCGGATCACCTCCAGGCTATCGTCGCCCAGTTCGGATGCGACCCGGAGAAGGTCACGCTTCGCTAAAGGCGATGGGTCAGTTGCCGCTCGCTCCGTCAGCGTCCACTCTTGTCCAGGTCCTAGTGAAGCCGGCGTAACGGCTCTGAAAGTTGGATCATCACGCAACATCGAGCGTACCCGTTTGTACAGATTTGAGGCGATGGATCGCCGACGCTTGTTCACGAGATATTGGCCCAGCGAAGTCGTCAACGCCGCGCGCAACTGTCCCACGTTCCGCGCCGATGACAGCATTGCCTGGAGATCTGCCCGGCGCCAGAGTCGCTCGCTGATCCAGTCATGAAGGACGTCCTCACACGCTGGTCGGTTCCACGTCCCATAGGCGGAGTACTCAGACGGCGGATACGTCCGAGCCGTCGACCATACAATTCTGCCCAGCAACTCGTACAGGAGCGGACCGACCCCTACCCGCTGATACTCCGCCCGATAGTCTTCGAGTGTCCTCATCGGCGCGTCAGCCCACGAGTTTCTTAAGTGCGACCAGGTTGCTCGCTTGGATGGCCACCCGGATTTCCTCTCTGCGGCCAGGCGCAACTCGGCCCTTGAACTCCCCGACCTCGACCAAGCAGGCAAGGTCGATGCTGCCGCTCCACCAGATCCGGAAGAATGTGGGCTGGGGCAGGTTTGCTTCGCCGGTGTCGAGTGCCACCTCGGGTTGGCCGCCAGGTTTGGTTGATCCGGCCACGTAATGCGCTCGGGCTGGGACCTGAGCGCCCGGCGCGGATTCTAGCGCGACGATCAGACAATAGCGGCTCTTGCCTCCCGGGTACTTCGCGTATTTTTCAGGTAACCGCCATATGTCGCCCACGTTGACCTTCAAGTGCGGCTGGCGCAACTGCGCCACGATCTCGGCGGGTAGCGGCATCGAGCCCGGTTTCCTCAACGCTACCTCACGGCGGCTGCGGCGGCTCAAGCGCCAGCCGATGGTTAGAGTTGCCTAACATGTCCTCGTCCCCCGTTTACGGCCGGACGAACAAACCGATAACGGCGTCCCTTTCGGTAGAACCGCGATTCGACGTCTCACCTGCGCCCTGCGTCCGGCCCGAACGCCGGGGCCGCCGGCGAGTCATCGCGCTGACGATCGCGTCGGGGCCGTGATATCCGCAGCCACGCCGAAGGCCTTGACCGTGACCATGGCGGGCGTCGAAACGCTGTTCTACCTATATTGAAACGGGAATCGCCCGTTGACTTTCATCATACTGGAGGTTTCACATGGATGTCATTTCCGGGAAGGCGCACGCGGCGGCTCGCGGACGCGAGTTGGCGCACATCACGCTTGATGGCAAGCCCCGGGAGGTGCCCGCCGGTCCGACCGTGGTCAGCGAGCTCAAGCGGGAGCTGCAGGTGAACCCGGCGTTTGTGCTCTTCTTGATCCACGGACACGAGAAGCGCCCGCTTGGCGACGCCGAGACGATCGACGTCAAGTCGGGCCTGCACTTCGAAGCCGTCCCCGGCGGCGGGGTGAGCTAGTCTCGTCATGACCCCCGACGCCCGGCAGGCGATCGTGCAGGAGTTGGCGGCGGCGTTCGGCGGCGCCGAGGACGTGAGTCCTGACGCGCAGCAGCCGCTCCACGTGCGCCTGACCGGCTTGCAGTTCATGGCTCCGTGGCATCCGTCGCCGGCGGAAGCGCTCCTCCGCTTCGGCGGCTGGCCGGACGTCCGGCCCGATTTCTGGATCGACCCAGCCGTGGTCAACGCGTCCGGCCAGCCACCCCGCAACCCCACGGACGAGTACATCCTCGGACGGGTGTGGCGACGGTTCAGCTTCGGGTTCCCCTGGCCGGCGGAACCGCGGACGGCAACCCGGGCCGTCCAACTGTGGCTCACGCGGTTTCGTGAACCCACATGAGACGGCGTTTCGCTCGGCGTGGCGTCCACGGCCGAGCACCGGTCCCCGAACCGCGACCGGTGGAGCTCCGGATCGCGGCCGACCTGTTTGCACGCGTCCGGGGCCACGTCGAGGATACCCGGCGAGGGGAAGAAGCCGGCTTTCTCCTCTGCGGCCTCGGCCGATCTCCGGACCACGATCTGCTGGTTGTCCGGGAATGGATCCCTATCCCTGATGACGCGATCACGTCACGCGGAACGGGCCCGATGCTGGCCTGGAGCGCCGACTTCAACGCACGCATGCTGGTCAGGGCCGATGAGCTGCACGCGGCGCTGGTCCTCGTTCACGCGCACCCGGGACGTCGAGCACCGGTGCCGTCGCTCGATGACACGCGGTATGCTTCTCAGCTCTTTACGATCGCGAGCCGTATGCTCCCCGGGCGCCCGTCCGGCGCGATCATTCTGGGCGACGGAGCCGCAACGGGAGCCTTCTGGCAGGACGGGCGACGCGTCGGGGCCCTGCGGCGTGTCCGCGTTGTCGGTGTCCCTCTGCGAAACTGGCTGCCGCAGCCGGACGACGCCATTGACCGCGCCCGCCCGCGTCTCAACCGCCAAACGCTGGCGATCGGACCCCGCAGCGATGCCCTCCTCGCCCGCGCGGCCGTTGCGGTCATCGGGGTGTGCGGAGGAGGATCGCATGTCTGCCAGCAGCTCGCCCACCAAGGCCTTGGCCGGCTCGTGGTGATCGACGGCGACCACGTCGAGGAGTCAAATCTGAGTCGGATGGTGGGGGCGACATCCAAGGATCTGGGGGCGTTGAAGACGACCGTCATGCGCCGCATGATCACCGCGATCGACCGGTCGATCGCGGTTCAGGAGATCCCGAAGCGGTTCCCGTGCGAGGACGCGATCGCTGCGCTCAAGAGCGTGGACGTCATCGTCGCGTGCGTCGACTCGTTCGCCGCCCGCGAGCAGATCAATCTCTTCTGCCGCCGCTACCTGGTCCCGCTCGTCGACATCGGGATGGCGATCGTGACTAATGGGGAGCAGCTGGTCCACGCTCGCGGGCAGCTCGTGGTCGTCACGCCGGACTCGGCGTGCCTTCGCTGCGGGCCATTGCTCTCCGACGCCGCCTTGGCCGCCGAGCAGATCGAGCGGCCCCGAGGGTACGACCGAAATCCGAACGCCCCAGGGGCGCCCCAGGTGGTGTCGATGAACGGCACGCTAGCGTCCGAGGCCGCGAACGCCGTGCTGGACCTCATCACGGGGTACGCCGGAGGGGTTCGTGGAAGCGGCTGGTGGACCTATGACGGCCGGCGCGGTGACCTGACGCCGTTCGCGTCGCTGGCGGTGCGGGATGGGTGCCCCGCGTGCGCCGAGCAGGCACATGGAGACGGCAAGTGACCGGCGCGCCAGGCTGGGCACCACTAGCAAACAGGAACGACGAGTCATGCGTAGAAAAACATCGGTTACCACCATCGAACACGTGAGCGGGTATCTGGAGCCCGAAAAACACGGGAGCGCAGAAGAGACTAGCCATAGTGTCTCAGCGGGGGTGGGAACGTGAAGACTAAAACCGATATTGCGACCGCGTTGGCGGCAGACCACAACCGGACAGTCAGCGAGCAGGCGAAGGATCTTCTCGGCTCATTGATTCAGAAGGAACAGTACGTAGGAGAAGTCTTCTCGATCGACTACGAGGAGGCAACTGTCGAAATTCATGATCATCACCGCAAAGACGTTGGCGGTATTCCGGGCTTGTGTTTTCTCATTGCGACACGCATGGGCCCGGACGACACTGATATCGACTATACCCTAGAGGACACGTCCGTGATTCTCCTGCGAGTCATGGACGCCGCCCCTTTGCCCAACGATCAGGAAGCACTGCGGATTCGGGCAGAAGCTGCCCAACGGGCGGCCGGCGAAGAAACCAAGCATTGGGATCACGCGGAAATGATGGACCCTCAGACTCACAACATCCTATCCTTTGCTGGCCTCAAGTGTCGAGTCGTCGGAACGTTTTTCCTTGATAAAAACGCGCATGGGGACCTCGCATTGAAGTTCGGAAGTGACATCTCGAATTTCTATCCCAACAAGGGGTTGAAAGTATACAAGCCCAACGGCCAAGCGCTCCAGAAGATCGTGAACCACCGCGACTTCAATCGTGATGATCTAGCAAGCGCAGAAGAGGTTGAAGTGGGCGAAGTTCGCTACGCTTCAACAAACAGAACCTTCCAAGGAGTTTCCGACGTCAAAGTTAGGCTGACCCCAGGGGACCTGCTGGGTCAGAAGACTGCGCTGTTCGGCATTACTCGCATCGGAAAGTCAAACACCACGAAGATCATCGCGCAATCAGTCTTCGCCCTGCGATGGTCGGCGCAATTACGCATTGGGCAGGTCATTTTTGATCCGGATGGCGAGTATGCCAATGAAAATGTCCAGGATGCTGGTGGAACTCGGAACCCATCAGCTCTCAAGAACGTCTGGAGATCACATCCCTCCGGTAAGAAGGACGACGTGGTGACCTACGGGATCCTTGAGCATCCCAACGATCCCGATCGAAGACTGATGCTGCTGAACTTCTACGACGACGCCACTCTGCAAATCGGTAAAGAAATCATCAATAGCGCCTTACACGACGAGGGCGGCGTAAAGTACATCAGGAACTTCCGCGATGTACGGTTCGACCACCCGGATCCCGCCGACCAATCGGCCGGGGTTCGCTATCGTCGCCGCCGGCTCGCGTATCGTGCGCTGTTGGCAAGAGCCGGCTTCGTTGTTCCTGCTGCTCTTCGTCCTGATCCTAAGGGTCTCTTTAATCACAAGTTGATTGAGGCCTTGAAACGAGGCAAAGGTCAGGATCCGGCTGCCTATCAGGCGGCCGCTTCCATCTTGGACAAGAACGACGGCACTGCAAGCTGGAGTGCCATCGGTGATGCCATGGCTACACTTTACGAATTCATGAAGGACTCCAACAGTGAATACGATCAATTTGAGAGAGATTACCTGAAAGAGAAAGAGCAAAAGGGCGAGGAACCTCAGCCGTGGGCCGATGAGGATCTCAAGAAGATCCTCGAGATGTTTGCCTACACCAACGGACCGAAAATAGTCGGTCACGTCCGAGCGCAACACACGAACACGCTTACTGGGGACTATGCTGATCAAATATATAACAATCTCGTCGAGGGGCGGCTCGTCATCATCGACCAATCAGGTGGCGATGAAGCGATCAACCGCTCAGTGGCGGAGAGGGTCATGTGGCGTATCTTTCAAGAGAATCAGACGGATTTTCGCACCGCCAAACGACCTCCCGAGATTCTTGTGTACGTCGAGGAGGCCCATGAACTGCTACCGTCGGGTTCTGAGAACGATTTGACGAATGTGTGGGTTCGGGCAGCCAAGGAAGGCGGCAAGTACCGCATCGGTATGGTCTACGCCGATCAAGAGGTTAGCAGCATCCAGCGCAACATCCGGACGAATACCGCGAACTGGTTCATTGGTCATTTGAATAACAACGATGAAACGAAAGAGTTGCGCAAGTTCTATGACTTCGCCGATTTCGAGTCATCGATCTTGCGCGCCCAAGACAAAGGCTTCTTGCGGATGAAGACGCTGAGCAACCCTTTCACGGTACCTGTACAGATTCTGAAGTTCGAAATTCCGGTATAGCCGATGCCCTACGAGGGGGAGTTTGCGTCGTACGGGCCGTTGCGCCGCTTGGTGAACAGCCCGCGCGTCCAAGCGCTCTTGGCGAGGATGAACAAGAAGGCACCGGAGCAGCAGAGCTCGGAACTACCCGTTGAACATCCTGTAACGGCGAGCCCCTGGATTCCAGACTTGGTTTTGGCGATAGATGGTAGTCATATACCGCAACCGGTGGTAAACGGCTATCCAGGCGCATCGATTGAGTATCTGACTGTCGCGGCGGTTCTGCTCGACCTCAAGAAATTGCGTGCGCTCGATGCACATCGCCCAGTCGATCCTCGGCAGTTTCGGGATACTGAGACAACCGCATCGATTGACGAAGCGCTCCCTGGCGCCAACGTTGTGATTGATGCGGAACTCTCTGCCCCATCGTCGCTACGCAAGACACTATTCGAACTCCTGGTCAATACTCGAATGGCACCAGACGCCGAATCGCTGCTTGAAACTTACCAAGCAATTCTCCCGCACAAGCCCAGCACGCACCATCAGGAGTGCCCGTACGACTCTATCGACGATTGTCCCGCGCCTGATCGAGGCTACTTGCCCGCGCCAGAGCGGTACACATGTACGTGCCATCTGAAGCGAGCGTTGTACTCCACCGATGCGCTCCGAATTCATGAAGGCATGGAGCCGGCAGGTGCCAACGGCGCCATGTTCGCGGAGATCATGCAAGTCCTCGAACGGCTGTGGATGATTCATGTTCTGCGGTGGTTGGAAAGCAGAACGTTCTTGACGACGCTGAGACGACTGGCGATCGTGCTGGACGGCCCCTTGGCGGTGTTCGGTCATCCCGCCTGGCTCTCGCATGCAATATCCAAGGAGTTGCGCCGCCTGAATGATGAGGCGCGGCGTGTGAACAATGGACAGGACATCTTGCTGGTGGGCATCGAGAAAACCGGTTTGTTCGTAGATCATTTCTTGAATCTTGACCAAGGCCCGAGAGGTCAGCAAGGTAAATTGAAGCCGAGGAGCATCCTGCTCCTAGACGATCCCTATATCAAGCGCAACATCATCTATTCTCAAAGCACGAAGCCGTACGGCTTGGACACCTACTTCGGCAGAAAGTTCTTCTACAAAACGGCGTCGGGCGCACTTGTCGTGGCGACACTACCGTTTCTGCGAGACGGCGACAACGATACGTCCCGCGCGCAACCAACCCAATTCCCGCGGCTTGCGGACGCCTTGAGCCTTTTGGACCAAATGGTCTCTTCAAGGTTCCCCAACTCGCTCGTACCGCTCGTGTCAGCGCACGCGGAAGCGGCCATTCCACTACGGCTTGGGACGCGAGTGCTTGAGGAACTAGCGAAGAAACTCATGCCGGAGGCCTCCGCGGTTTCCTGAGCGCGAGACATAACTCAGGACTCTCTGGAGCGTTCGGCCAAAATCGCCCGAGCCGACGTGCGCATCCACTTCGCCAGCAACCGTCGCAGAGAACGGTAGTTGCGGATTGCGCGCGCGATCCGTTCGGCTTCTTGGCGCCGAAGTTGGGTGTGAACCAATTTGCCTTTAACGAGTCGGCCCCACTCGTAATAAGGACCGTGGCGGGCAGCTGGGTCCACAGCGCACCTGCACTGCGGCTTTCCACACACCTTTCTTCTTGACGTAAGCGATCCGTTGCAGATGTAGTCCAGATTCATGATTGTCTCGCGAAGTTGACCGAGACGGGCCGGAACCCGCAGGCGCCGGCGTATCCCGTTGTCCTCAGATATCGCTCTTGACTTTGATTTCATCTGTCGCTACTATTAACGACAGATTCATTACCGTCTGTCAACGGGGGACCGCCGGCGGAGTAAGAGGGTATGTGCACTGGATCGCTCACGCTGCGCTAAGTGTGCAATGATCGCAGGGGGACTATTTGGAAGCCTCACAACGTGGAGGGCACGTTGTCGCGAGCGCTAAGCTCTGCAGAGGACCGATGGGCGGGTGTGGGGCCCTACTATGCGATGTTCCCCGTCCAGTTTACGAACCACGTGATCGAGAAATTTGTCGGGAATCGCGGACGGGTCCTTGACCCATTCGCAGGGCGTGCCACGAGTCTTTTCTCTGCGGCAGCCCGTGGACTGACAGCCGGGGGGATCGAAATTAACCCTGTCGGGTGGGTCTACGGACGGGCAAAATTGTTTCCAGGACAACAACAAGCCGTCGAAGCCAGGATAACAACGATCGCAAGGGCCTCACGGGCAACAGATCTCAGCACCATCAGCCTGCCGCGGTTCTTCAACCTATGCTACAGTCCCCGCGTGCGCCGTTTTCTCTTGGCGGCCCGAGCGCTGCTCGATTGGCGGCACAGCATTATTGATTGCACCACGATGGCGTTTATTTTGATTTATCTCCACGGCAAGCGCGAGGCGAGCTTCTCCAATCAGATGCGGCAAAGCAAAGCGATGGCGCCAGATTACTCGGTCAGCTGGTGGCTCCGCAAACGACTCACGCCGCCGCGACTTGATCCCGAACAGTTCCTTCTACGACGTGTCCGCTGGCGCTACAAGGCGGGGCGACCGGAGGTGACGCCAGCATGTTTCTTGCTTGGTGATAGCGCGATCCTCATGCCCCGCCTTGCAAAGCATGGCCCCTTTGATTTCATGTTGACGTCGCCGCCGTACTATGGCGTTGCCAACTACTACTATGATCAGTGGCTGCGATTGTGGATGTTAGGAGAGGCGCCCCAGCCCGTGTGCAATGCCGATCCCCACAAGGGGAAATTTCACGACCGAACATCGTACCGCACGCTGCTGGGCAAAGTATTCGGGGAAGCTTCCAATATGCTAAGGCGATCCGGACACGTCTATGTACGCACCGATGCTAGACAGTTTACCTACGAGACAACGGTCGAAACGCTACGTGAAGCGTTTCCCAAGTGGCGCCTAAGGACGACTGCGCGGCCCTTCAGCCGGCCTACGCAAACTGCACTCTTTGGAGACGACGACGAGAAACCGGGAGAAAAGGACATCATCCTGACCGGCCCGGCAGCTTCCTAAGGTTCATCGACGCTTGGCATCTCCGTAAGAATCCACCACATTGCTGGCACAACTGAGTTATCCGGGCCATGAAGAAATTTACCACTTGCTCGCAGGGTTTCTATTTCGACCTCTGGAACAGCCGGCCTAACGATGGCTCACCCTCGTATCGGCTAGGCACCGTCAGACTAACGAAGCACGAAGTTGGGACGAGATCGTGAGCGACTCGAGCACGTAACCGGCGGCGATGGCGGGGGGTAGACGTCCAAAGTGAAGGCTCTGTCCGTACGCCAACCATGGGCTACTTTGATCGTCCGGGGGATCAAGACGATTGAAACGAGGACGTGGAAAACTAATTATCGGGGCGAGCTCGTGATTGTGGCGGCGCAGCGTGTAGATCTGAGCGCGTCAGCGCGTGCGGCCGAACAGCGGTTTTTTGATGCCGCCATTGGCAACTGGCCACGTGGAAAGATAGTTGGTCGCGTTACGCTGGTGGATGTTAGACAATTGACCGGCACAATCCACGAATGCACGGCCGCCTGTTGCCCCTGCTCCGGTCTGTGGGGCTGGTTCCTCGAGCGACCCATAGCCATTCCAAACGGCGCACTGGTTCGGGGTAAACTGGGCATCTTTGAGTTGTGTGACATCAATTCCGGAGACATCGGCGCAGACGAACCCGCCGTCCCGCTTTAGGCGCATGACAAACTCTAGGTCTTCGATTGCCCCTCCAGCGCCAGCAAACCGAGACCACGGATCGATCGGAGACGAACCTCTCGGCCCAAGCCATACCACGCCAATCGATGCACCCGGAGTCTGTGTTTCATAGAGTGCAGGATTAATTGTTGCTTCTGAGACGAATTCGTCAACGCCAGGCACATAACGGTTCGGGACAACCGCTACGCTGTGCAGTCCCATATGAGTGAAGAACGGCAAGCATACGTCTTTGATCGCTTCGCTAAAGGTCACGTACAGGCTTCGTGCGGCCGTAGCGCCAGCTAACTGAATTGCCGTATGAACCAACAGTTGACCAACGCCAAGGGCGCGCGCACGTTCATGAACGTGCAACGTGCAAAGCTTTGCCCGAACACCATATTTGACGATCGTAAGGCCGGCAACGCCGAGATGGTCCAGTACGATACGAATGGCGCGCTGGCCTCGCTCAACGTCTGTTAATGTGCGGTCCATCCATTGGTCGATGCCAGGGTAGAGTGAGCCCATCGGCTGGACGTAGTCCAGTAGCGCTCGCCGAAGAGACGTTGGTAGAAGCTTCGTTGACTCAATCATCGCTAAACCACTTCGCCAATTTGAGTTCTTGTCCATCATATCGTGATGGCGCGGGAGGCGGATCGGGAACCTCGGACATTCGAAGGTAAGAAACCTTTGCGAGCGGGGCGCCATCGTAAAGACGTGTAGCAAAATCATTTGATCGGACTTCAAAAATCAATGGCGTCCCCGGTCGCCCTCCATGCTGGCCGTGTCCGAATCCGGGATGTGCAAACCCCGCGTAGTGAATTCGGATATCGCCCAAGGTTTCGGAAATAGCACGAATGTCCACTGCGATGCTGACGGGAAGACTAAGCCTTTCCTTCGATTTCATGATGTAGAACGCCTGTGGTTGCAGTGTCACGAAGTTGGACCCCCGCCGCTCAACCGCCACGGGCTGCCAGTACCTATTTTTGGGAATCGTTCTATCTGCGGCAGCGAGGTCGATCGGCGCATGGGGACCATCTAACCGACATTCCGCAGGTCGCGAAGTAGAGTTTGGCGATTTTTGGCGGTGGCGGACGCCTAAGGTTTCTCGGCGCTCTCGGCAAGCATAGCCTGCACCGACGCCTGCTGCCACCTCCGGAGCAGCCGCTTCAGTCGACGGTACGTCCTCATCGCTTGCACGAATCGCCGCGCTTCGTGCGAAGACAGCTTGCTGTGGACGAGACGGCCCT
>Ga0207416_1001039_pt1 | contig 40099 bp, 35 predicted proteins | sample PaiPotPPM11metaG_FD_184107 | JGI IMG/M metagenome (GOLD analysis project Ga0207416, IMG submission 184107) | Iron sulfur acid spring bacterial and archeal communities from Banff, Canada, to study Microbial Dark Matter (Phase II) - Paint Pots PPM... ...
CAGCTGGACGTCCTGGTGCAGGGTTCCCTGATTCCCCTTGAGCCCCAGGACATAGTCCCCGCCCCGGTCGAGGATCTGCTCGGCAATCCCCCGCTGACAGCCCATCGCATCAATGGTGACAATGCAGCCGGCCAGCGCGAGGTGGCCCAGGATCTCCGGCAGGGCGGTGATCTCGTCGGGTACCCTCTGGGTGTTCTCATCGACCTTGACCTGGGCCAGCACCAGACGGTTGGTCGTTGCCCAGGCACTGACCAGGTGAATGGCCTGCTTGCCGTTGGCACGGTCGTGCGAGTGCCGGACCGTCTTCCCATCCAGGGCAATGACTTGGGCCGGCAACACCGCTGCGACGGCCTGCATCCAGGCCAGGAAACAGTCGCGAAACTGGACGGGATCGAGCGCCGCAAAGACCCGATTGAAGGTGTCGTGCGAGGGGATGCCGTGCGGCAAGTCCAGGAAGGTGGCCAGCCACTCGGCTCGAATCTCCCCGAACTGCTCGATGTCGTCCCAGCTCTCGGCACCACTGATGACCGCACAGATGGCGATGACCACGATACTGAGTAAGGGATGGAGCCTGGTACGATCCACGCGCGGATCGTCCAGGATGGCGAAGTGATCGACAAGACTCAGGTGGGGGGACGGCTCCATGGCAATGCTCCGCTTCAGGGGGGATGCCACTATCGTACCCGCCCGGCCTGGACCCTTCATTTAGATGCGTTGGCCCTGCTCCTACTGCTTCCTTCTCCAGTATGTGGCGGCCAGCTGCTCCCATCATTACTGTGCTCGACGGTCATCCCCGCACCCTAGTGTCTGTTCATGCTGAAAGGAGGTGAGTTGACCCATGGTCTTCCTAGCGGCCCTCTATAGCCCAGGCATTGCACCGGTCCAGCCGTCGCTCGACTGCTTACTGCAGCGCTGGGATGCTCTGCCGCTCGAGCGGTCCGATGGCTCGTTTGGTTTGCCGAAGATGGCCTCCAGCGCCATCAGCCACGGCGCCTTGATGGGCCAGGGCAACCAGCAGGACCCGCAGCCGTCCGTGCCGTTTGGCATGCCGGTTGTAGCGCGCCAGCGGCTGGTGCAGCCGCTGGGCCAGGTGCCAGGGAGCATTGTCCCAGAAGACGATGAGGAAGCGCATCCCCTGTGCGGCATAGCGGCGCATGACCCCTTTGAGGTACTGCCAGGGCTCGTGCCACTCCGCCGTCACCTCCCGCGTGGTCGCGTCCAGATCGGCATACAAGCAGGTGCTGGGTGGGGCCTGCCCCTTCTTCCAGCTCTTCGCCGTGCGAATCCGCTGCGGGCGCTTCCTGGTCGCCCAAGTACTGCTCTGCCGCGGCCAGAGCACGAACCAACTCTCGTCGGTGAAGGCTGCTGCCCAGGCCGCGTGTCGTTCCACCCAGCTCAGCAACCAGTCGCGCCATCTTTTTTGAAAGCGTCACCCGCAAGCGGGTACCCGGGATCAGGGCTGGTCACCCACTCCTTGGCGCGCTGCCAGGACTGCTTGTGCTCTCGCAGGAGCCGGCGGATGCTCTCCAGGCTGATCTGCTCGGTCCAGCCCTTCCGCACCAAGGCCGCAGCTGCCTCCTTTCGGCTGGGGAGCGGGCACTGGTAGCCCCTCCCGGTCGAAGGTATGCAGCCAGCGCCGGGTGGTATTGGGGTGCAAGGCCAGGCTGTGGGCGATGGCGGTGACGTCCATCCCGTCATCCGCAGCCAGCAGGATGGTGCGGGCGCGCTGGTACCACGCGATCTTCCCGCAGCTCTCCCATTGCCGGAGCGTCTCTCGCTCCTCCGTCGTCGGGTCTCGAATCACGGTCCGGTTCATGGTGGTCCCTCCCTTGGATCTCCACCACCCCCGCAGGGACCGTGCCAACCTCACTCTTCTCACCATGAATCAGCACTAGGTTGGCTTCCCTCTGCCCTGGGGAGCCCGGGAATCCCCCTCGGCGTCACCGATTTCGGACAGTCCGGTAGCCGGTTAGGCCTCTATCGACAGTTCCGAAGAGATGCGGAGGAAATCGCGGACGCCTGTCTCGCGGCACTCTTGGAGAGGGAAGCGGCCACGACGGAGTGATCACGGTACCACAGGTGAAGCGCGCGCGATCGAGCACAGCTGAGAACGGCGGCGCACGACGGCCATTGCAACAGGACTGTGCTGCCATCCGCAGACGATGCGAGGGCGGATTGCTCGCTTCAATGCCGAGGGCCTTGACACCTTGGGTGATCATCCTAGCGCTGGAGGCAATCCGCGCTGACCGAGCAAGACCGCGGCACCGGGCGCCCGGACACGGACCGCTGCACTGTCATCGACGGCATCCTTACGTTACTTCACACTGGAGCGGCGTAGAATTACCTCCGGATGGCGAAAGCTGTTGGGTAGGCTCTTTGGGCAATGGCAGCTGTGGCGCTTACCGCGTATCGAACCTTCACGCCTTGGCGGCCAATTTACACGTCTGCACAGGAGGTCATCATCGAAATGGAAAGACAACGAGTATCATCAGGAGCTAAATGGGAGCCCGTACACGGCTACTCACGAGCCGTTCGGATTCGCAACACCGTCTTTGTGTCCGGCACGGTAGGGCTGCGATCGGACGGGTCGGTGGCTGCAGGGGCATACGAACAGACCCAGCGAGCTCTGGAAATCATCCGCAAAGCGCTGGAGGAGACAGGGGCACGTATTACGGACGTGGTTCGTACGCGCATCTTCGTGACAGATGTTGGCCAATTTGAAGAGGTGGCACGAGCTCACCGGGAGGTGTTCGGCGACATCCGCCCAGCTAGCTCGATGGTCGAGGTGCGGAGACTTCTCGACGATGCCTTCCTCGTGGAGGTCGAAGCTGATGCTGTCGTACTAGAGGCAGAAGATCGGACATGACATGCCGCGAGCCTCAAAATATTGCCGGACGTGGGAGGGCCCCGGCAACAGAGTTTCGTCTAGAGGCCGCGGAATGCCGCCTTCTGGCAATTGCTCGCGGCCTTCGACTTGATGTAGTGGAAGGGGTGCGGGGCGCATGCGAGAGCAATGTCGTTGAGCGGCTTCCCCACTGTCCCAGGCAGCACCACTGCATCGTTGCCTACTACGAGAAACTAGTCGAGTATTCGGCAACGCCCACGATTGCTGCCATCACTATTGGTTGCCGAGCACAGTCTGCGTCAGCGGGGGTGCGATGCAGGGGTTGGACAGGAAGGTCGCAGTTGTGATCGGTGGGGGTAGCCGGACTGGTCGCGCAGTCGCCCTCATGTTTGCTCAAGCAGGTGCATAGTCGTCGTCGCTGAGCGGCGGGAGGAGCTCCTCCAAGGGACCGTGCGCCTCAATCAGGACGGGTCGGCGCGGCGCTCGCTGTCGAGACCGCCGTCGCGGCTCTAACGGCGAAAACACTTGACACTTTATGGCCGTCTGGATTATGGCTGTAATGGCGCGGGCATCGTAAGAGACGTAGGCCGTTGGTTAGCAAACCAGATCGATGAGGAGCACGACCAGGCGATGGGCATCAATCTGAAGGGGTTGTGGCTTTGTAAGAAATACCGCACATGCTGGAGCACGGTGTCGTCGCTATCGTGGACATTGCCTCCATCAGTGGAATGGGAGCGAGCCCTGGGGCTTCCGTGTACGCTGCCAACAAGGCCGGTGTGATCAGTCTCATGAGTACGGCAGTGAAGGAGTACACGGCGTCAGGGATACGGGTCCACACCATTGTGTGGAGGGTCATTCGGACGCCACTGCTCGAATGCGTTTTGCCAGTGCTTGGTGAGGCTGATCCTGCGCAAGGGGAAATGTAGTGCAAGGTGCCCACCGGAATCGGACGGCTCCGCGGTCGAGAGGAGATTGCAGATGCTGAAAGGCGGCTCTGTTCAGATGCGGCCTCGCATGTGACCGGCACCGCCATGACGGTCGACTGTGGGGTCCTGGCGTAGCAGGCAGGAATGCGGGGAGTAATGCGATCAGGGCCGGTAGCGATCTGGCGGCCGCGGGGTCACTCGTGTCACTGTTCAAGAGGTACCTCGCCTCCTAGGCTCGGCTGCGTCCCCAGAACAGGGAGAGCACGGACAAGCGCAGGAGGGGGCGGACCGGACGCGGCAACTGGCGGTTGGAGAGATCCTGGTCATGGCCCAAGCGATGCTCCGTGACTGCGATGCCTACCTCGCTGGCCAGTGCGCTCACCTGGCCAATCGTCGCGAGGGGTGGGGCATTTTCGCCTACTGACCCGGGCCTGGTCATTCCGCCAATATCCTCTCAACGGCCTCGGTCTGCTGGTGGTGAAAGCGCAGCTGCGTCGATGAGCCGGATTGCTATTTCGGCTCCAGCAGCCGGGCCACGCCGTGACCCTTAGCGCTGATAGGCCGGAATCCTTCGGGGGAATCCACGAACACAGAACACCAGTTTGCGGAATTGACGTACCGGTCTGACCATGCAATAATGTGCCAGTCTCCCCGATCCTTGACCCGTACGTTGCTGTTAGGAACGGGGTATTGACCAAGAAAATCCCGACCAGGGGCTAGTGGGGATGGTTGAGAGCCACCGCTCGAGACGTGAGTCCTGGACCGTGACACAACAGCGGGCCAGGCTCTTTGCTCCTGAAAGCAGGGCTGATCCCGCTGCAGGGACACGTTCATTGCTGGTGCCGGTTGCCCTGGCTCGGCGCAGCGAGGAAGGGCAAGCGAGCATGGCTCTGCCGTGTTACCAGTCCTCACTCGAGATGTGCGGGAGGTCTTGTGCTGCAGGAGATAGTCTATGACTTTTTAAGACAGCCGTTGGCGCACCACACCAAAGGTGTATATCGGGCAGTTTGCAGGTCTAGCAGTGGAGAAGAAAGAGGAGGAGAGAAAATGATCCGCAATGCTTCTGGACACCGCTCAGTTCCTATTGTGGTCGTAAGTGTTGTCGCACTTCTGGCTGCTGCCTACCTGGCGGCCGGTCCCGCAGCCGTCGGTGCCAGTAGTTCAAAGTTTACGCTCAACCCAACCATAGCCAGCCGTATCCACAGTGGGCAGACACCAGTTGTCCGTTTGTCGTTCATCGACCCCTGCTTGTACACGGGCCAAATCCTCGCAGGCGGCATGAAGAAGGCAGCCAGAGACTTCCATGTGGACGCCCAGATGATCGGTCCATGTTCCGGCAGCATCACTGAACAGATCAGCCAGTTGGCGTCCATCAATCGCCTTGTTAACGTCGATTGTCTCGGGGTGTTGGTTGGCGCATCGAACAACCAATACATTAACGTTATCAACCAGGCTGTCGACAAAGGCATACCAGTCTTCACCTACAACTCTGGCGACATTCCTCAATCACGACGTTTGGCGTTCTTCGGGGAGAACATCGAGGCTGGCGCCAAGTTGGCTGCCAATACGGTGATTGCTTGGGCTCGCCAACACCACAAGACTCTGCGCAAGATCGGCATCGTATCGTTTGATCCGCCCTCGAGCTGGGCTACGCCGCGCGAAGACACCTTCAAGCGCCTCGTTTCGCGTGCCTTCCCCCAGGCACAGTGGTTTGGGCCGTACAAGGAAGGTTTCACGGCAACCGAGAACGTAGCAGCAGTCCAGGGCATGCTTGACGCTCACCCTGATCTCGATTTCGTCTACAGTACGGACCAGACCGAGTACACTGCCAAGGTGATGTCTACTCGCCACCTGAATGGAAAGATGTTCACAGCTGGGCATAACTTCGATCCAGGTACCATCCAGGCGATCCTTAATCATCAGGCCGTGACTACGATCGCACAGAACTACCCGTTGCAGGCATACGCTACGGTGAGGGCTTGCGCTAACTTGCTTCGTCACGGCCAGCTGCCGGCGAAGAAGGTGAACTATATCCCGCACTTTGCAATCACATGGAAGAATGCCTACAAGTACCGGGGACAGAGCGGTTAGTCTAGAGTCTTCGTGAGCGAACAGGTTGCATGACATGCAACCTGTTCGCTTTGGATGAGGATACGGGTGCATGCGGGGTGAAAGTCGTGTTTGGGGCCGCGTGGGCCTGGTGCGCCGTCGCACGCCTCAGTGGCTCATCAGAATTGTGCGCCACCGTCGAACCGGGCTGGTGCTTGCGCTGGTGGTGGTATGGGCAGCGTTCAGCCTAAAGAACCCGATCTTTGCAACCGGCGGTGTCGCGCTTTCGCTGGCTCAAACCATGAGCACCGTGGGAATACTTGGTGCGGGTGTGACCCTGGTGCTGGCGGCGGGCGAGATAGATCTGTCAGTAGGAGCGACCTACGGGCTAGTAGGTATCGTGGCCGCGAAGCTCTTCTTGTTGGGCTGGAGCGTACCCGCTTTGATCGCTGCGAGCCTGGGAGTTGGAGCCGGGGTTGGCCTGGTCAATGGCCTCCTCAGTACCTACGGAAGGCTCCCATCATTTATTGCAACGCTCGGCACTCTGAACCTCGGCCTTGGTCTTGCCTCGATCGTCTCGGGCGGTCTGGCATTGTCAGTCTCGGCGGCTACCGAACCTTCATATGCTCATAATCTGGAGGTTTTCTCCTGGATAGGTGGCGCGTCGCTTCCCCTGAATTTCCCGATTCAGTTCATCTGGATGTCGCTAGTAATGCTAATTCTCGGTGTGACGCTCAACCGTTCGATGCTGGGGTTCCGCATGCTGGCGACAGGCAGTAATCCGAATGCGGCGCGCGTCGCAGGAATAAACATCCGCCGAACGAAGATTGCGGCGTTTGTGCTGAGCGGTCTGACCGCAGCTATAGCAGGAATAATAGACCTATCGTATGTCGGATCTGCAGATCCGACGAACGGATCGACCCTGACCTTTCCTGTGTTCGCTGCAGTCGTCATTGGAGGTACGAGTCTCACCGGCGGCGAGGCGACGATGATTGGGACCGCGTTGGGAGCCCTGCTGCTGGCCATCATTACCATTGGCCTCACCGTTGCGAGCGTGTTATCCCTTTATCAGCTCGTGTTCATTGGCGGGATAACCCTCCTTGCGGTGGGTATAGATAGGTGGACTTCGACGAGCCGAGGCAGTCAGCGGTGAGGAACATCCAGTTGGCGGTGGAGCGCGTGTCGCTAAAATTTGGGTTTACCGTGGCGCTCGACAATGTCTCTTTCACGTGCACAGGGGGAATGGTTCAAGCCGTCGTGGGTCACAACGGTGCCGGCAAGAGCTCGCTCGTGAAGGTCTTGACTGGGCAGGTTCAACCCGATGCGGGAGCGATTGTGCTTAACCATAGGGCACTCGACCGGCTGACGCCCGCAGACGCGGTCCGTAGTGGTATTGGAGTTGTCAACCAGGAAACGGCGCTCTGTCCGCACCTGACGGTCCTGCAGAGCCTATTCCTTGGACGAGAGCAGCGGCGGTTCGGGCGGTTCGGGCTGCTCGACTGGCGATCTATGGCGAGAAAGGGCGAGGCGTTGTTGAGAGAGCTGGATTTAGTTCACCTGAAAGGCGAACGGATCAGCGACCTGGATGTCATGCACAGGCAATTGGTGGAGGTAGCGCGCGCCCTGTTGTTGGATCCCGACATTCTCGTCTTGGACGAGCCTAACTCGGCCATGGGGCGAAAGGAGGCCGACGCCCTCTTTGCGCGTATTCATGGACTCAGGGAGCGCGGTCATCTGATCCTATACATTTCGCATCGACTTCAGGAGGTGAAGGACATTGCGGATACCATCCTTGTGCTCCGTAATGGTCGCGTAGTAACGTCCGTGAGCCCGGATGTTCCGACGGCTGAGCTTGCGCGGTTAATTATTGGTCAGGATTCCGTGGTCCAAGACAGTGAAAGTTTCAAGACCAGCTACCCCGATGCAAGGCTGGTGCCTGACTCCAGTCAGCAAGACTTGCTCCGAACCGAGAACTGGACCAGCACCAGCGGATCCTTCCAGAACATTAGCCTGCGATTGCGAAGTGGAGAGATCGTCGGTATCACCGGGCGCGAAGGTGCTGGGCACAGACCATTTCTTCGGTCGCTCTTCGGCCTTCACGCAGCGCAGGGCCAGTACATACTAGGGAACAAAGGTGCATCGGCCAGGAACCCGGCCCACTTCTTAGCTCGAGGTGTGGCGTACTTGTCACCCGACCGCAATGTGGAGAGCCTCCTCCATGGGCGCTCGGTTGAGGAAAATATTGGAGCCTCGGCCGGGCGGTTATGGTCCAGCTTGGGGATGCAGCGGAGAGACAGGCTACGGAATCTCGCCAGACCGCTGATCCGAGCCTGCCACATCCAGGGCGTTCCCGGCCAGCCCGTCGCCACTCTGAGTGGCGGGAATCAGCAGAAGACGGCACTCGCGCGGCTGCTTGCGGTAAGGCCGTCGATCCTCCTTTTGGAGGAACCCACGCGCGGCGTCGATGTGGGAGCAAAGCGCGAAATATATGGAATCCTGAAGCAGCTCACCACGACGGGGGCCGGTATCCTCATTGCCAGTCCGGAGTTTGATGAGCTCGTCGCTATATGTGACCGAGTGGTTGTCATGAGGGATGGAGTGGTCATCGGGGAGCTCGAGAAGCGTCGACTTACGGAAGACGTTCTGCTGGGCTTGAGCATGTCCTAGAGAAACAAGTGCACATCGGTGCTCTGCGGAGCACGGGAGGAAGCTTTCACGAGCATGAAACATTGGGTGCAATGACTGCGGGGAGATACATTCTGCGCTTCCGAGCTGACCGGGTCTGCGCCATACGGTTCCGGCTAGCACCACTTGGGAGCGGATACTCATGGGCCTCTCATCTCCCGGCATCAGTAGAAGGGAGTTCAGATAGTGTCCAGGCCAGTTACCGGTCGTCTCATGGATCGGCGTGCCATTGTCACCGGCGCGGCGGGCGGACAGGGATCTGCCGTAGCACGGCGATACGCTGCTGAAGGGGCTAAGGTCGTGCTGACCGATCTGCCTGAGACGCCGATTGAAAGGATCGCTGCAGAGCTGCGGGACTCGGGTGCTGAAGCCGAGGCGGTGCCTGCCAATGTCAGCAATGAGGACCAAGTGAAGAACGTAGTACATGCAGCCGTCACGGCATTCGGAGGGGTCGATATTCTCTACAACAATGCGGCTGTCCGTTGGGAGACGCGCGATGGACCAGCTGACTGTGTGGATCGCTTGGTCTGGGACGAGACATTCGCCGTCAACGCTACGGGGCCTTTCCTGTTCTGCAAACACGCCCTGCCCCATCTGCTTCGCGCGGGATCCGGGGTTATCCTGAATGTCGCGTCTGTCGCCGCATACCGGGGCGACACAGAGTGCCACGCCTATTCGGCCAGCAAAGCGGCTCTTATTGGCTTGACTGTGTCGATTGCACAACGATACGGCAGCAAAGGCTTGCGTGCACTTGTCATCTGTCCAGGCTTCATCGACACCCCCATGGTGGCCTCTTTTCTAGAAGATCGGGAGGCGCACGAGGCAATCATTCGCGCAACAGCGCTCCGCCGTGTCGGTCAGCCTGATGATGTGGCAGCCGCCGCTGTCTTCTTCGCCTCTGATGAGGCCTCCTTCGTTACCGACGTGTTGGTGCCGGTCCATGGCGGGCTGGTGAAGTGACTCCCGAACGGCAGGGGCAACGACAAATGGTCCAGAGCCAACGTTTACACAACAAAGTAGCTGTCGTGACTGGTGCTGCGCAGGGAATTGGCAAGGCGATCGCAACTCGCTTCGCCGACGAAGGAGCGCGCGTGGTTGTGACTGATTGCAACTTGGTCGCGGGCCAGCAGACGACAACCAGCATCCAATCAGAGGGGGGACAGGTCACCTTTGTTCCACTTGATGTGACGGTGGACCAGCAAGCAGTTCGCATGGTGGAAACCGTCATTAGTCAGTTCGGGCGAATCGATATTCTATGCAACAATGCCGGCGTCGGTCACGTACGGTCTATTACTGAGGAGGATGACGAAGGCTACGACGAGATCATGAATGTCAATGTTCGTGGAGTGTTTCACTGCTGCAAGCACGCTCTTCCGCACATGGTCCAACAACGAACCGGCAGCATCATCAATGCCGCATCCGTAGCAAGCTTTGTAGGCTTTCCACGCGACACGGTTTACTGTGCGTCGAAGGGCGCCGTCCTCATGTTGACCCGGCAACTCGCCCTGGACTACGCGGAGGTAGGTATCAGAGTCAACGCGGTTTGCCCGGGATTCATCGATACCCCGGAACTTCGACACTACATAGACCAGCAACCCGATCCGGACACAGCGCTGGCTGACGTCGTATCTCTGCATCCCGCAGGGAGGATCGGCAGACCGGAGGAAGTCGCTGCAGCATTTGTCTTTCTTGCCAGTGATGACGCGTCCTTCATTACGGGCGCATCGCTCGTCGTTGACGGTGGGCTCCTAACCCATTAAGAGTTACCCAAGAGGTGCAGATAGATGCCCGTGCAAATCGACCAAAAACTGCTTCGGTGTGCCCGATGCGGCAAGATGCTCCACAAGAACGCCCCACAGGTTGAAGTAACCAAGCTCGATGGCAAACGCCTTGTATTTTGCCCGGACATTTGTCTCGACGAGTATGCCGCGCTCTTCGACCTCGACACCTCACCGACCACTAGTAGGGAGACGGCGCAATGAACGACTCTTCGCGCTTTCGCATTGGGATTGATGTAGGCGGAACGTTTACGGACCTGGCGATCTTCGATTTGGAGACGGGACAGACGAGAGTTACAAAGACACCTAGCACGCCCAGCAACCCAATTGCGGGAGTGATGGAAGTCATCGAGAAGACTGGAGTTCCCAGCGAAGCGATCGGGGAGCTGGTCCACGGTACCACCGTTGCCACTAATGCCCTTCTCGAGCGGAAGAAGAGAACCCCGGGCCTGATTACGACGACAGGGTTTCGCGACATCGTGTTCATTCAACGTGGAAACCGGCGGTACCACTATGACTTGCGCTGGAGTAAACCCAGACCGTACGTCGAGAGGCGAGATTGTTTGGAGGTGGAAGAGCGGACGAACTACCGCGGCGACGTTGTCGTGCCCCTTGATGAGCCCGGCGCGCGGCGAGCTGTCCGGGCCCTTGCGGCGGAGGGGATCCGCGACATCGCGGTTTCCTTTTTGTTCTCGTTCGTGAACTCGGCAAACGAACTCCGCATGAGAGAAATCATCGAGGAAGAGTATCCAGAGGCTAGTGTCTCACTGTCGCACGAAGTTTATCCCCGATGGCGGGAATATGATCGAACGAGTACTACACTCGCAGACGCATTCGTCAAGTCGCTTGTGCAGGGCTACGTGGATAACCTCGCAAGCGGACTTAGACGGGGAGGCATGAAGGGCAATTTTCTCATGATGAAGTCCAACGGCGGCATTGAAGATCACCACGCCGCCGCTGCCAAGCCCATTGACCTCCTTGTTTCTGGGCCGGTCGGTGGAGTTCTTAGCGCTATTTTCTTTGGCCAGCTGACGGGGCGATCCAACCTCATCTCCATGGACATGGGCGGGACGAGCTTCGACGTTAGCCTGATACAAGGTGGCGAAGCAAGGCGAACGATGGAGGTCGAAATCGAGTGGGGCCTTCCCGTCTACACGCCCATGGTCGACGTGAAGACAATTGGCGCTGGGGGCGGCTCGACAGCATGGATTGACAAAGGCGGCCTTCTGCGTGTTGGGCCGCAAAGCGCAGGCGCAGATCCAGGGCCAGCCTGCTATGCCCGTGGCGGGACCGAGGTGACAGTCACAGATGCGAATCTCGCGTTGGGGAGACTTAACCCAGATTACTTCCTCGGCGGCGAGATGACCCTTGACGAGCAGGCAGCCCGCGCGGCGCTGCAGCGGCTAGGCGATCGCTTGGGCATGGATGTCGAGGAGACAGCGGCTTCTGTCATCGATCTGGTCAATTTCAACATGGTCAATGCAATCCGTCTCGTGTCAATAGACCGCGGTCTCGACCCCCGAGATTTCACGCTGGTCTCATTTGGCGGCGCCGGCTCTCTCCACGCGGGGGCTCTGGCGGAAATCATTAGTATCCGCGATGTCTTCGTGCCCCTCCACCAAGGAGCATTCTCGGCGTTCGGTTTGATGACCGCGGACATGCGAGTAGACGAGTCCACTACCGCTAGCCTACGCTCCGATACCGTACTGGCCGACAGGATCAATGACATCTTTGATCGCTTGGCGTCCCGAGCAACCCAGCGAATGCTGGCCGAGGGTTACTCCGGTGCACCGACCTTCGAGAGAACAATCGAGATGCGCTACATGGGCCAGAACTACGCCACGGAGATTTCCGTTCCGCCGCTGGCCGGTCGAATGACGAAGATAGATGTAAACAACGTCATCGATCGGTTCCACGCCGAACACGCTCGTCTGTATGGCTACAACATTCCCGACGAAATAGTCGAGCTCGTCCACTTCAACGTCACCGCCCGCGGGGGCATTGAGAAGCCCTCCCTGTCCCGGCGGCAGCCGTCAACCGCTCCACTAGTGCCGAAATCCACGCGCGCCGTCTACTTTCGCTCGGCGGGAGGGTGGGTCCCTACACCTATCTACGAGAGAGAATCGGTGCCGGCTCGCGCTTCGATTCGAGGTCCGGCGGTGGTCGAGGAGCCCATGTCCACGACCCTTGTGCATCCTGGGCACACGCTCGAGTGCGATCTTTATGGCAACTTTACATTGCACGTCCCGTCGCTTTGATAGTCCAAGAGGCTCGTCCTACAAGGAGATGCAGTGAAGACGCAAGAGAAACCGGACCTAGCCCCACCCTCCGACATCGACCAGATTACTCTGCAGGTCGTAAATAACTTCCTAGTGACCACTGCACGCGAGATGGGTATCGCGATGCGGAACACCGCCTACTCTCCTCTCTTCAACGAAGGGTTAGACTTCTCATGCGCAATCTTTGACGCTAAGGGGGAAATGGCAGCCCAAGCCGAGTTTTGCCCATCTCACCTTGGTGCCATCCGATTTGTTATTGAGTGGACGATCCAGGAAATAGGCATTGATCAGTTTGCGCCCGGAGACGTCGTCCTGCACAATGACCCATACCGCGGCGGCTGTCATCTGCCGGAGTACTGCGTCATCAAGCCCGTCTTCTGCGGGAACGAGCTAGCTGCCTTCGTCGCCTGCATTGGTCACATGACCGAGATCGGGGGTAAGAGCCCGGGCGGCTTCGCCGGCGATGCCACGGAGATCTTCCAGGAAGGCTTGCGCATCCCGCCGTCGAAGATCATTGACCAGGGCCGCGATAACGAGGCCATTTGGAATATCATCATGGCCAACGTCCGAACCCCCCGCGTGTCGTACGGCGACTTGATGGCAATGATCGGTGCTCTCTACGTGGGTGAAAGACGCATTCTTGAAATTGTCGGGAAACACGGTCTAGAGGAGTTCCGCTCGATCACCGAGGCTATCAAGGATTACTCCGAGCGCAGAATGCGGGCCGAGATTCACGAGATCCCAGATGGAGTCTACGAGTTCGAGGATTACATCATAGAGAACGACGGGATTACCGACGAGCCTTCACTCTTGAAAGTAAAGATTACGGTTGAGCGCGACCACATCACTGTTGACTACACGGGATCAGATCCTCAGAGGAAAGGCCCGGTAAACTGCACCTACGGAGTTGCAGCGTCGTCCACGTACACCGCCTTACTGCACCTGGTCGATGCCTCAATCCATCCAAATCACGGGTGTTACCGTCCCATCCGCATCATCGCTCCCCCGGGTACCATTATGAACGTGGAGTATCCCGGCTCCTGCGTAGGCGGCAACTCACTCACCAACCCACATGTAATCGCCGCCATATATGGAGCACTTGCCGCCGCGCTGCCCGATCGGGTGCCTGCACAGGACGGCGGTGACGCATGCTTGTGCGGTGTCGGTGGAGTACATCCTGACACGGGGGACGTGTTTGTTAATCTTAGCATCGAGTCCTGTGGCTGGGGCGGACTAGCGACGAAGGACGGGAACGACGCTCTTTGTATCCCGAACGGCAACTGTCCCGTGACCCCGGTCGAAATTCTGGAGATGCGCTATCCCATCTTTCATGAGAGCTACACGCTCCATGAGGGATCAGGCGGTGCTGGGCGTAACAGAGGCGGTCTCGGAACCCGCCGCCAGTTCCGCGTGGAGGCATCCGAATTTAGAATGTCCTGCTTTAACGAGCGCGAGGAGATTCCGTCATGGGGTCTCTTTGGCGGCAAACCAGCGAAGAATTCCGCGGTCGTCGTGAGGCGGAATGGAGAGCAGGGTTTCCACACGTTTCGTGAAGCATTTGGGACCGCATGCAACGGGAAGTTCTCGGATGTATACCTTAGCAAGGGAGATACAGTTCGCCTGGTGACAGGGGGAGGTGGCGGATACGGAGATCCGCTCGAGCGCGACTTCGAGAAAATTGAGGAGGATGTCCGGCAACGTTTCGTGCCGCGCGACGAGGCGGAGAAGGATTACGCGGTGGTATTCGAGCCAAACGGTCGAATCGACACCGCCAAGACCGAACAATTGCGTGCCTCTACCGCAGGAAGCGAGGAGAGCCGGACAGCGTAGTGATGCACAGTATGCGCACCGCCACGGCAGATAAAGTGTCAGATGGTCAAAGAGAAATCGTCTACGGGCTGGCTGAGTCCCGCCTGGAGTAAGTGGGAGCGTGAAGATGCGCGACGTTGACGTCGTTGTGATTGGGGTAGGGGCCATGGGCAGCATGGCCTTGTGGAGGTTGGCTGGTCGCGCAGCCGACGTGCTTGGGTTCGAGCAATTTGCCCCTGGGCACGATCGCGGGTCCTCGCACGGTGAGTCTCGTGGCATTCGCACAGCTCACTGGGAAGGCGCGCGTGAGACCCCTTATGTGGGACTGAATAAACGAGCCTTTGAGCTGTGGCGTGAGCTAGAAGGCGAGTCCCACACGGATATTCTGAACATGAATGGGTATCTCACAATCGGCCATGCAGACAGTCAAATAGTGTCGGGTACGGTCGCGAGTTCCGAGTTCTACGGCCTGCAACACGAAGTGCTCGGCCAAGCGGCGATGAGGGAACGATACCCTCAACATCGCATGTCCGCAGATGAGGTCGCGGTCCATGAAACGCAGGCCGGCGTGCTGTTTCCAGAGACCGGGATTCGGGCAGCGGTTCAACGGGCAGAAGCCCTGGGAGCACGGATCTTACGTAACACAGCTGTCAGCGCCCTGACCTGCGATCCTGCGGGAGTAACTCTTGTTGCCGGTGGTAATGAAGTCCGAGCCCGACACGCCATCGTCTCAGTAGGAGCGTGGCTACCCGCTTTCTTGCCAGAACTGGGCGGGCTACTTCAAGTAGAACGACAGGTCCAATTCTGGTTCGAGGTCAACCAACCGGATATTTTCACACCTGAGAGATGCCCAGTGTTCATCAGAGAACTCTCGGGCCGGCGGATTCGCTATGGATTCCCAACGCTGGACGGAAAGACAATCAAAGCCGCATGCCACCATGGCGGCAAGACAACGAGCCCCCGGGAGATCGATCGACAAGTTCATCCAGAAGATCTCGCCCCTGTCCAAGAGTTTGTTCAAAGTTGTTTGAACGGAGTCGGGAACGCGGTGGCCCGCACCAAGGTATGCATGTATACCAACACCCCCGATCACCACTTCCTGGTTGGATCGATCCCTGGTCGCCCCAACGTAACAGTCCTTGGGGGATTCTCGGGACACGGATATCGATTCGGGCCGGTATTCGGCGATACAGCAGCGGATCTCGCGCTTGAGGGAAAAACCGGCTATCCCATCGAGTACTATTCATTTTCCAGATTCAACGCAGCTAGCCATTCATAGGCGCCAACACTCGCGCTAAAGCGGGTCGCTGGGCCGTAGGATTCATAGGTCCTCTGGCCGAAAGAGAGTTCCCACATTCAGCCAATGCTCGGCGGGCATGGACACAGCGAAAGTGCTGGCCGCAGCCCTGCTTCCACAAGGCGACTCCAAGTCGTGACCCAGTTACCGAAACCGGCAGTTCGACTTAACCAACCAGTCCAGGCTAGACAATGACAGGCACACCAGTTACTTGGGGACTGATTGGAACAACCGGCTGGGCCGCTCAGGCGTTCGCACCTGCCATCTTGGCAGGTGGAGGGAGGCTTCTCGGCGGTGTTGGTGGGACGGCGGAGAACTCCAAAGCATTTGCAGCCAGGTTCGGGCTTGAGCGGAGTTACCGTAGCGTGGAGGAGTTACTCGCGGACGATCGCGTTGAGGCCCTCTGGATTGCCTCGCCGAATTACCTTCACTTCCGGCATGCCATGCTGGCATTGGAGGCCGATAAGCACGTTCTCCTAGAGAAGCCAATGGCAACTTCTACCACCGAAGCGCAGCAGTTGGCTGCTAAGGCGCAACAGGTAAAGTGCATGACGGCTGTCGGCTATCAGCATCGATTCAACCCTGCGCACCAGTGCCTCCGGCAAGTACTTCGGAATGGGGATGTGGGGAGGGTGTCTCTGATTAGGCTCCACCACTTCGCGCCGAGCGTTGAGCTTCCTCCAACATGGCGACAGAGTCTCGAGACGTCTGGAGGCTGGGCTGTGAACGACCTTGGTACCCACTTGGTCGATCTTTTACGATTCCTTCTCGGGGAGGTCGTATTAGTGGGCGCCCAGCTGTGTGCGCCATACTTTCACCTCCCTACAGATGACCTTGCAGCTTTGTTACTGCAATGTGAAGAGGCTATTGGTATCGTCGACGTTTCGAGAGGTGCGCCGGGAGGGCCAAGCAGATTCGAGTTCTATGGGACTTTGGATTTCGGTACACTTGTCGATAGCTGGGGAGGAGGAGGTAGGCTGCGCATCGGGCAAACCCTTCGAGAGTTTCCCGTCGTAGATACCTACGTGAGCCAGGTCCGCGCTTTCAATGAGGCAATTCGAGGAAGCACTTGGGAGGGCGCCTCTTGGGCAGACGGATTGGCAGCAGTCCAGGTGATAGAGAGGGCACGTATGACCTCCTATTCGTCTTGAGCGACCGCCTGCTCGGCAGCGAATCGGTGAGCGGTGGCGTCATGCTCTCGCAACAGCCGGCTGGCCTCTTCGCGGGAGCCCGCGTCCAGGGCTCGCACGATGGCCCAATGCTGATCCAATGAATGTCGCGCTGCTTTGGGCATCCCGTAGATCACCCGCACTGAATCAGGAAAGGCGTTGATGAGGTTGGCGATGATGTCGCGGAGCAGCCTGTTCGGTGTCCGCTGCGAGAGAGCCCGGTGGAACTCTAAATCTAGCTCTGCCGCCTGCGCTACATCACCGGCGGCGATTGCAGCTTCCATCCGCAGGCAGACAGCACGTGACTCGCTTGCGACGTGGGGCAGGAAGTGGGCGGGAACCTCCAGGATCCCCACCGGCTCCACTAATTGCAAGACGTGCTTGAGCTCTGCCAACTCTTCGTGATGATCGTGCAGCCATCCGCCCCCCTTCAGTGCGCGGTGACTGTCTCCCCGTCGGCGCGAGACGACCCGTCCGCGGCCGACCCTGTGCTCGAGGACACCAACCGACTCCAGGATCCGGAGCGCTTCCCGGAGTGCAGTCCTGGAAACACCCAACCGCTGTGAGAGCTCCCGTTCCGATGGCAGTCGAGAGCCAGGTGTCAGCTGACCGGAGTCAATAAGCCGCATAATCTGCTCCGTGGCGAGGTCGGACAGTAGGACGACCTGGGAGCCATCCAACCGGCTGAAGAGATCGGGTTTAGGTTTTCCGGTCTCTGATCCTGTCATCGCGGTCAAGCTTTCGCTTGGGACCACAGCGTCTCGCCGCCTGATTCACCCATCTTCTCGATCTCGACCACCCCAATCTCACCTATCTCTGGGCGCCAGCCGCGGGTTGCGGCACCCTCGCTTAGTAGTATATGCGTGTTGCAGGGGATCACGGTGTTCCAGGTGCTCGCTACCCTGACGAGCAGCTTGCGGGGGTCCTCATGTGTGAGCCCGAACCCTCGCAGATAGGACCGGTTCGGAGTCCGCTCAAGGCCTGTGGTGACGGCCCAGCTCCGCCGCTTCACTTCGCGGCTGATCGTCATACTCAGTCCCCCGTATTGCATGTCTGCAGGACTAATGTCTGCCAGTCGGCAAAGAACACCCCCGCCTCATCGGGGAACTTGGAGCGGTCCGCACCGAGCCCGCTCCGCACCGGCTCCGAGTCAAAGCCCGCGATAGCATCCTCCTCCGAGTCAAACCATGTCTCTGCTACCCCGTCCCAGTCTGCCAGCTCCGGATCCCTCACCAAGTTAACGATGTAGCCGCGTAGACCGCGAATCGCGAGTGCGACGTTCGCCCAAAGCTCCAGCCAGCGGCTCGCATACTCTTCCGTGCTCATTCCGTTGCGATGCCGCGCCAGTCTGACCCGCTTGACCACTCGTCAACTCCTTGGCCTGATTGGTATGACCAGTATAATGCAAGTCGAGACTACATCGACGAGACGGGTCGGTTTGGTCGGCAAGAGGAGGGGGCCAAGATGGGAAACGCAAGCGACGAAGGCACTACGCAGCGACAGGAGTTGACCGCAAACGGCAGGATCGGTGTCGTCATCTTTGGGTTTGGCACACTGCCTGCGGGAGTCACTGCCGGGATTGCCCAGCGGGCAATTGCGTGGGCGGACGAAGAGCCCTGGCTGGAGTTCGAGCTCATGCTCCATGTTGCTCCCAGCGATGTGGGCTGGGTGGTTCGTGATGACTTAACTCTTGAAGGGAGCGACACAATCGCCATGACAATCGAACCGAGCTGCCAGGCGGTATTGACCACCTCAGTACGCCTGGTGAAGACCATTCCCTCAGTTCTTCAGATCGCGCCTGGTCTCTATTCGGTGCTGGATCTCCCGCCCACCGCCCCTTGGCTCGCAGCAACGATCACGTCGACTATGACCAGGTGACCGCGAGGCTGCGTGGTGGAGTATCTAGAGCGAGGCACGCATAATTGAATTTCATAGCTGGTCAGAAGATCAACGCGGCCACCCAACCACCGACAGACACAGCCGATCTGGACGTCCTCGACCAGATCCAAAGACGTGTGCTCTGGCTTTCCACCCTTATGATCCATTATGCCAACAGGGTTCGCCCCAATGAAGATGGTTCGAAAGTTGGAGGCCATCAGGCGTCCTCTGCATCGGTTGTTTCCATCCTCACGGCGCTCTACTTTGATTTTCTTCGGGCGGAAGACCGGGTCTCGATCAAACCGCATGCCTCCCCTGTCTTGCATGCGGTGCAGCACCTGCTGGGCAATCTCGGCCGTGACTATCTGACCACCCTGCGAGCCTTTCATGGGCTCCAGGCATATCCGAGCAGGACCAAGGACCCGGATCGGGTCGATTTTTCGACTGGGTCGGTCGGCCTTGGCTGCGTTGCTACCAACTTTGCCGCCCTGGCCGAACGCTACACTGCCGCTCACTTCGGACACTCTGGACCCAGGCCTCGGTTCGTCGCTGTCGTCGGCGACGCCGAGCTTGATGAGGGATCGGTGTGGGAAGCCATCGCCGAGCCCGCCTTGGCGGGGCTCGACAACATCATCTGGATCGTCGATCTCAATCGCCAGAGCCTGGACCGGGTAGTGCCCGGTGTACGCGTGCAGCGCTGGCGCGAGATGTTTCTAGCGAACGGCTGGCGCGTCATCGATGCGAAGTACGGGAGCCGCTTGGAGGCGACCTTCTCTCGGCCCGGCGGTGATCTCTTAAGACAATGCATCGACGATATGCCAAACGGAGAGTACCAGCGATTGTTGCGGCTTCCGCCGTCCCAGGTACGAGGCGGGCTCGTCCAATCGTATGCTCGTGGGACGGATATAGCCGCCTTCCTCGATGCCTGGGACGATCAAGAACTAGCAGAGCTGGTACGGGATCTCGGCGGACACGATCTAGCGATTCTCCGACGAGCTCTGAGGGATGCCGATGCTTCAGGGCAGCCGTCCGTGATCTTCGCGTACACCATCAAGGGCTGGAGACTTCCGATTGCAGCTGATCCGCTGAACCATTCGGCACTGCTGAACCAATCGCAGTTGGACGAGCTGCGAGAGTCGCTGGGCATCGCTCCAGACGCGGAGTATGACCGGTTCCCACCTGGCTCCGCTGAAGCCCACGCGTGTCAGGAGGCTGCTTGCCAGCTTGCTGGAGAGGACAATCGAAGGGCGGCATCGACCAAAGCCGCGATCCCGCGCGACCTAGGGGGCAGCCACCCCAAGCAGCTTTCGAGCCAGGGAGCCTTGTCGCTCATCCTCTCGGAGCTCGCCCGCGCCCATTCGGCTCTCGCCGAGAGAATCGTCACCGCGAGCCCGGATGTCGCCACCTCCACCAACTTAGGCGGCTGGATCAACAGGGTTGGAGTGTTTAGTCCTCTGGAGCAGCGAGATCTGTTCGGAGAAATCGGTCCTCGGCTCATCGCGTGGAATGAGGGACCTGCAGGCCGTCATATCGAGCTGGGAATCTCGGAGAACAACCTCTTCCTCCTCCTGAGCCAGCTAGGATTGACGGGCGAGCTATGTGGAGAGGCTCTCTTTCCCATCGGAACTCTCTATGACCCGTTCATCTGCCGAGGGCTCGATGCTCTCATGTATGGCCTCTATTCGGGTTCCGGGTTCATCGTGGTCGCAACACCGTCTGGCGTCACTCTCAGCCCGGAGGGAGGTGCCCACCAGTCGGTAATCACTCCGTCGATTGGACTTGAGCTACCAAACCTGACCTACTGGGAACCCTGCTTTGCCGTCGAGACCGAGTGGATCCTCTTGGAGGCATTGCGATGCTTACGAGACGGCGACGGGACATCGTCATACCTGCGCCTTTCCACCAGGAACATAAACCAAGATCTACTGGCGGTGCCCGATGACCCAGAAGGCAGGGAACGCCTCAGGGGTCGAGTGCTGGCTGGCGCATACCGCTTGCTCGACCGCTCTGGAGAGAGTAGCTATACTCCGAGCAGCAACGTGGTCACGGTGGCGACCTCGGGAGCGATGGTGCCTGAGGCGATCGCGGCGAGCGACCTCCTCCGAGAGGACGACATTTTCGTCAATGTGGTGAACGTGACCTCTGCTGGTCGCTTATACCGCGCCTTTCAGCAAGTGGTCGGAGGTTGGGTGCGGAGCGGGGCAACCCCCCCCGGCAGTTCCTGGCTTGCTTCCTTCCCCGATATCTGGGAGCCGTCTGCTCCCATCATTACTGTGCTCGACGGTCATCCCCACACCCTAGCTTGGCTTCCCTCTGCCCTGGGCAGCCCGGGAATCCCTCTCGGCGTCACCGATTTCGGACAGTCTGGTACACGGTCAGACCTCTACCGACAGTTCCAAATAGATGCGGAGGCAATCGCACATGCCTGTCTCGCCGTGCTGTTGGACAGGGACCCGGCAACGATGGATTGATCACGCTCCTCTCATGACAGTTCTCTGCCGAACAGTGTGACGCTCGATTGCATCGAAATCCCAGTCAAGTCCGAATCCGGGACTCTCAGGAACTCTAAGCTTCTGCCCCTAGAACCGGGCAGGCCAACGTCCCAACGCAGACAGACCCATTGTCCAGTCGGGAACGACCTCGGTTGCTACGGCTTCAGGGACCGACGCCACGGGGCGCGTGTGCGACTCCGGGAAGAAGGAGGGGAAAACCGAGCGATCCTGGTTCCCTACATCGGCAGCGATGGTCAGCCAGGATTCGACTCCGCCTACTGTCGTAACGCCGAAGCGGATTATGTCTACCCCTGCATCAGTGTAGGTGAGAAGCACGCGGGGATCGTGATCGAACTCACCAATGTCAAGAGGCACACCTTCTTCTCGCAAGCTCATAAGGCTTTGGAGTGATGCTGACGTCGGATAGGGCTCCTCGATGAGGCCGCGCGGATCTGCCACAGCCTGGTGGGCCTTCGGTCCCGGAGACCAGGCGCCATTCCACTGTGTCTACCGGCGCATCCAGCCAAATGGGTGAAGGGAGCCTGGCAGTCATCTGGGGTCGAATATGTCTGTGGCAGCACGCAACCGGTGGCTACCAGTCAGCAACTGAGCCATCAGGATGGAAGTAGCGCTGCTCTGCCTCCGGCTTAAAGGGGTATCTGGCTGCAGCCTTTTCGTCAACGTCCACACCTAATCCCGGGCGATCTGGAGCCGCAATGTAGCCGTCCTGAACCACCATGGGGTGATCGACTACTTCGTTCCGCCAAGGCACGTCGTTGCTGATTGTCTCCTGGATCAACCAGTTCGGCGTTGCCAGCGCGAAGTGCACGGCAGCCGCGGTGGCGACCGGACCGTTGGGGTTGTGCGGCGCGACCGCCATCGAGTAAGTCTCGGCCATCGCCGCGATCTTGCGCGCTTCCCACAGCCCGCCGCAATGTGACACATCTGGCTGAATCACGTGACACGCCCGCTTCTCGAAGATCTCACGGAACTGATGACGTCCAACGAGGCGCTCACCTGTTGCGATAGGGATGCGGGAGGCCCGCGTTACCTGCGCAGTCGCCTCAATGTCGTCTGTGGGACACGGCTCCTCGAAGAACAACAAGCCATACGGCTCGAATGCGTGACAGTACTGGATCGCCATGGCCGGCCAGGTTCGGCCGTGGAGATCCACCATCAAAGCCATCTCCGGTCCTACCGCCTCGCGCACGGCACGCACCAGGGTCTCCGCATGGCGCACCGACTGAATCCCTTCGATTGGCTCGGTGCGCGGGACAGGCATGAACTTGATAGCGGTATATCCTTGCTCTTTCACCGTGAGTGCCCGCTCAGCAAACTCCTGGGCCGTTGTGCTTTCGTACATACTCTTCATCTGGCCACCGCCGAGATGGTTGTAGACGCGCACGCGGTCACGTACACGACCACCGAGGAGCTCGTAGAGCGGGACGTTCAGCCACTTTGCTTTGATGTCCCACAGAGCATGCTCAATGCTGCTGACGGCAGTCATCCCTTCGATGCCGGCCTTCCAGAAGTACTGCCGGTACATCATCTGGTACAGGTGCTCGATACGGAAGGGGTCCTCGCCAATGATGAAGCGGCTGACGTCGTCGATAGCACCTACCACACTCTGCGTCTTCCACTCGAGCGTTGCCTCACCCCACCCATGAAGGCCAGGCTCGTCCGTCTCGACCTTGACGAAGATCCAGTTGCGCATGTTCGCGTTGACGATGGCCGGCTTCACACCGGTGATCTTCGGGCCCGTGGTCCGCACAACGGACTCACGAGGTACCGTGGCAAAGGTCATCGCACGGTTCTCAGGACATCCTCAGCTGCTTCCAGCGTCTGATCGATATCGTCGATACGGTGCGACAGGCTGATGTGGTTTCGCTTCAGATTGACCGGCAGCTCATAGAGCCCCCGCTCGATCATCGCCCGGCGATAAGCAACGAACTCCTCGGCATCATTGCGCAATAGGTCAGTGTAATTGTCGATCGGTGGCGACATGAAATAGGTCAGGAAGACCGAGCCGAATCCCGCCACCGTCGCCTCGATGCCGAGACGGGTCACGAGCTCACGCAGACCCCGCCGCATTCGGTCGCCGAGCCCGAAGAGATGCTCATAGCTTCCTGGTCGCTCCAGGACCTCAACGGTGGCGAGACTGGCGGCAACTCCCACAGGATGCGCGTTGAACGTGCCCGCGAAGAAGACATCGCCGCCCGGGGCACAGTGGTCCAGCAGGTCGGCGCGGCCGCACAGGGCGGCCAGTGGATAGCCGTTGGCGATAGCCTTTCCAAGGACCGTTAGGTCGGGTGTCACTCCAGCTATCTGCTGGTAGCCGCCTAATCCATGCCGGAAACCCGTAATCACCTCGTCGAAGATCAGGACGGTGCCGTTCCGCCGCGTCAAATCGCGCAGAGCGTGTAAGAACTCGCGATGCGGCAGCACACAGCCGATGTTATGTGGAATCGGTTCAAGGATCACGGCAGCCAGCGTGTCTCCCTGATCGTGGATGGTTCGCGTAACCTCTTCCACATCGTTAAAAGTCAGCACCAACGTGTCCTCGACCACCTCCGGAGTCATGCCCGCTGAGAGTGGATCTCGTCGACGAAGCCTGAGACCGGCTCTGCCGGCTACCCTGTCCGGTGGGCTGATAACATTCATCGCCACCGCGTCGTGCCAACCGTGGTAACAGCCCTGGAACTTGATGAGCTTTCGTCGGCCGGTGGCTGCACGAGCTAACCTGATCGCCGAGTACGTTGCCTCGGAGCCGGAATTGCAGAAGATGACTTTCTCGGCTGATGGAAGGTGCTCGACGATCTTCCGCGCGAGCTGAACCTCCAGCTCAGTAGGACCAACACCGACGAGATCAATCCTCGATATCACGTCGCTCACACGCTGATTGACCTCAGGATGGCAATGTCCCAGGATGGGCGGACCGAACCCTGCGTGATAGTCAACGTAGCGGTTGCCGTCAGCGTCAAAGAGGTACGCGCCTTCGGCACGCGTAAAGACCAGGTTCGGCTCGACGCGGCGATTATTACTACTTACTCCTCCCGGGATGTAGCTCTCGGCAAGGTCAGCAATCGCCCTGGATTGGGACTCTGTGTTCAGCATCTGCGCTACCTCCTTCTACTACGGCCGTCGAGATGCGGGGCTTCGACCGCTGTCTGATTGCCGACATAGAACTCGCGCCAGCGACTCTGGACGGCGTGGGCATGAGCACGAGCCGCTTCCGTAGCCGCCTCAGCATCACCGGCACGAATAGCGTCGAGCATCGCACGCCGATCGGCAACCGCAGCAAGCATCTTGTCGGCTGGGAGCGACTGGCGAATGCTGACCTTGAGGAGGTATAGGTCGGCGTGCTCCTCAATCCCGATCAGCATTGAGGTCAGATAAGGATTCTTGGCGCACAGACCCATTCGCTGCTGGAACTCCCGACAGGCAGCGAGATAACCGGGCACGTCGTGTGGTATGCAAGCCTGAGCCCTGGCCAAGACATCTTCCATTGCGGCAATATCGCTCGGCTGCGCATGTACGGCTGCCAATCGGGCCAGGGCCGGCTCGACGACCTCCACGGTCTCATACTTCAAGAGGAAGTCGCCAACCGTGACGTCCCTGACGAACAGTCCCTTGTAGGGCACTGACTCGATCAATCCTTCGTGCTCGAGTATCGCCAATGCCTCCCGCACCGGCGTGCGGCTGATCTCGAGCACGGCGGCGAGGCGTTCCTCCACGAGAGGAGCCTCCGGGCCCAGGACACCGGTCAAGATTGAGTCCTTGATAGCCTGATAGGCAAGCTCACGAAATCGCGCCGAGCGACGACTGGTCTTGAGCTGATCGGCTACGCCGTCGTAGAGGGCACTATCAAATGGCATGGCTCACCTGTCATTACTAGTGTGTATACATTGTATACATTTGCCGTCGAGAGCACGGAGTCAGTTGCGCTCGCGGCCCCCATTACCCGCGGCAGCTGACTCTCGCTTTGTAAGTAGGTCGGTGCGAAGCTGCTTCGTAGCCTGGAGGTCCAGCATCCACCTCCACGGCTTCTCACTTTGTGTTACCATTACGCCAAACTTTCGAGCAGCCGCTTCCGGGGAGAGGATCTCGTCGTTCACGTCCTCGAGGACCCATTCTGGGGGGCGCTCCAATGGGTCCCCCCAGCCTCCGCCACCGGAGTTGAAGAAGAATATCTGTCTACCCTTCTTGATGGTCAGACCGGTACAGAACATCCCAATGTTTCTTTCCTCCGCGGTGCCCGGTGCATACACAAGTTTCGCCCCTGGAGCCTCCTCGCCCCCGGCAAATCCCCACGGGCCAAAGCGCTCCCCGTCCCCGAGACTGGAGAACACGGCGTCGCCATGGGTGAAACGCCAGATCCTGGTAACCCCTGGGCCGCCTCTATGAAGGCCCACGCCAAATGAGTCCTTTTCCAGTCTGTAGGCGTCGAACATCAGCGGAAAGAGGCGCTCCTGCTGCTCCACCGGTTGGTTGGTGGCGCTGGTGGCAAACAGGGTCATCGCCGTGTGATTGTCTCTTTTGCCCGGGCGACCACCCCAGCCGCCCTCCAGCCATATGTACACCACGAACTCTCTGTCGTAGCCGGGCCGTGAATCATAGCCACCGGACACCGTGTTGATGAGCTGAGTCGGACCGGTCATGCAGCGGTCTGGCACCAGCTGAATGTAGCTTCCCAGCACGCAGTCGCCCACAGCCGGGTACACCGTAGCGGCCATTCCGCTAATGGGCGCGGGGTACCGTGCACTGCACACCAGGCCCTCTGGCAGCTCAAAGTCGATGGCCTCGAACACTCCCTGATTCATGGGAATCCAGGGGAAAATGCACTTGGTAGCCACGACAGCGGCTGAGATTGTTACGGACCGCGTGCCGTTGATTGCTCCTTTCGCCTCCGGCGCCGACCCGGAGAGATCGTAGATCGCTCTGTCGCCGGCAATGGTCAGGTCCATATGAACTTTCACCGGATCCTCCGACTCGGTCGCAGGATCCTTGTCAATCCACGCGGTAAACGAGACCGTGCCGTCGGGCAACTTCTTGAATTCTTCCCGCAGAAGTCGCTCCGAATAGGCGATGAGAGCATCCATTTCTCTCAGAGTCAGATCGAGCCCATAAGCCTGCACAAGCTCCTGAAATCGCTGCGTGCCTAGGCGCACCGCACCTATCTGGGCCATCAGATCGCCATATGCTATTTCTGGCGTCCGGATGTTGCGAAGGATGACGCGGACAAGATCTCTGTCGAGCTCGCCTTCACGGACAATGCGAATCGGCGGGACGATCAGTCCCTCCCCCTGAGAGCTGCGCGCATTCGGGTCGAACGTCCCGGGCACATGGCCACCAATGTCCGTCCAGTGAGCCGAGTCCTGTACAAACGCCACAATCTTGCCATCAACAAATACCGGCATGACCAGGCGAATGTCGTTGTTGTGCGTCCCACCAATATAGGCGTCGTTGATAATGACGATGTCGCCCGGCTTGAAGTACTCTTCTTTCGGCACTCCCACCCACTCGAGCATTCCCTTGACGGTAAAAGGGATCGTACCGAGGTGAGCCGGGAGATCGGTGCTCCCGGACGCGATCAAGTCCCCGTTCGCATTGCAGATGGTCCCACTGTAGTCGCGCCCATCGCTGACCACGGGAGAAAAGGCGCACTTCTGTACGAGTGCTGCCATTTCGTCGACGATGCTTGAAAAGGCGTTGTTGAGTACCTGGAACGTGATGGGGTCAATGCCCCGCGTTTCAGTGCGTGGAGCGCTCTTGATGCCTGACGGCTCCATGATGCAATCTCACCTCCGTTTAGCGACCGAGCGCTGTACGTAAACGACTCATTGAACCTTCGTCAGCTTCAGGTTGCCGTATTCATCGACCGACAGGTCCCATTGGTCCGGAACGACGACTGTCGAATCAAGTTGTTCGACGATCAGGGGACCGGCTAACCGAATACCGGGCCCAAGCTGATCGCGCGCATAGACGGGAGTGCGAGACAGAATGTCACGGAATTGCACCTCGCGGTGGGACAGCGGCTCAGGCTGCGGAGTGCGGGGATGGGGTGGAAGCTGGGGCCGATCCTGGAGTCCGCGGCCGCGTACACGGACGGACGACAACTCGATTGGAATATCCTCCGTGACATAGTGGTAGTGTCGCTCATATTCCTGGAGAAAGCACTGTCCTGCTTCACGCAATTCGTCAGAAGTGAACCGAGTCGAAGGAACGGGTATGTTGAGGGTCTTGATCTGGCCGAGATATCGGAGATCGAGAGAGCGTTCGATCCGTCTACGCTCATTTGCGACCTGATCGCGCTCCAGGGCCTGGTTCGCCTGGTCTTCTAGCTGCTCAAAGCCGGTCTCTACCTCATCGCTCTCGACCCGATCCAGTCGAGCGATATGGGATCGCGCCAGGTCGTGGACCACGTCGACGAACAGTGTCCCCAGAGCAGACGTGACTCCGGGCGCAATGGGTACGAGTATTTCGCGAATGGACAGCTGATCGGCAAGTTCACAGGCATGCATGGGACCCGCACCACCGAAGGGAAGGAGCACGAACTTCCTGGGGTCAAGACCTCGCTCGACCGTCAGAACTCGAATCGCTTTGGCCATATTGCTATTCACGATGTCGATGATCCCGAGGGAAGCCGCCTCCACGGACAAGCCGACGCGGGCAGCAAACCGCTGAACGGCCCGGCGGGCAGCTTCCCAGTCGAGCTCCAGCCCTCCTGCCAGTGCTGTCTCCTGAGACAGCCGGCCTAGCAGAAGGTTTGCATCGGTCACGGTCGCTTCTGTCCCACCACGCTGATAGGAGGCCGGCCCGGGAATCGCTCCCGCACTCTGTGGGCCCACTCGGGGCGTTCCTGCTGCATCCACCCACGCAATCGAGCCACCACCTGCGCCGATCGTGACGAGATCCACCGCCGGGAAGCGGATCGGCAATCCGAACTCCGGCTGGTACTCGTTAATGAGTAACACTTGTCCATCCCTGACGACCGCAATATCTGCACTGGTGCCACCCATATCCAAGCTGATGAGCTGGGTGATTTCGGTCGCCGCCGCAACACCCTCGGCGGCCATCGCCCCTGCGGCGGGAGCTCCCGAACTGGAGAAGCCTTCGGCCGCCATGGCTCCCGCGGCCGGCCCGGAGGTGATGGTTCGGGCCGGGACCGCCAGAACCGATTCGGCCGGGAGTAAGCCTCCTCCCGAATGCATGAGCATGAGTCGCCCTTCGAATCCACTGTCTTTGAGTCGCCGGCCAAGACGCTCCACGTAGCTGGCGAGCACTGGTCCAACGTAGGCATTGACGACTGTCGTGGACGTTCGCTCGAATTCCTGTGGCTCTCGCAACAACTCCGACGAGATTGAAACATAGAGCTCAGGCCAGGTGCGCCGAACAATATCCTTCAACAGCTCCTCATGTTCGGGATTTTGATAGGAATGAAGGAAGCACACGGCGAGTGACTCCACGCCCTCGTCGCGCAGGCGAACGAGCGCTGCCTCCACCTCCTCTTCGGCGACCGGCACGACAGTCTCACCTGCGTAGTCGATGCGCTCGGCAATTTCGAGTCGAAGGCGCCGTGGCACAAGTGGCTCCGGCGGATCCCAGAGAATGTCATAGATTTCACCACGATTGTGTCTGCGCAGCTCCAGGACATCGCGGAAACCCTTGGTGGTGATCAGACCTGTACGAGCACCCGACTTGGTGATGATTGCATTGGTGGTTACGGTTGTACCATGCGCCAGTAAAAGAATATCGTCCGGCCGCAGCCCCACCGCATCAATGGCATTGATGACACCATCATCAAAGTGCGCAGGAGTCGAAGGGACCTTGCCCGTGCGCACCTCACCGCTGCGCACCGCGACTACGTCGGTGAACGTTCCACCCGTGTCGATGCCGACCCGCCACATAGACACTTCTCTAGGGCGCTCCAGCATCGAGACCGAACTGTACCGTCAGGCCTCCGTCTACCAGAAGGACTGCCCCCGTGATGAAGGATGCGAGATCCGAGCACAAGAAGGAGACCGCGTAGGCAACCTCCTCGGGCGTCCCAACTCGTCCAAGTGCGTGCAGCTTCGCTATATACACCTTTCGCCACTCTGGATGACTTACATCAAACATGTCCGTCTTGATGAAGCCGGGCGCGACACAGTTCACCCTGATCCCGTACTCGGCGAGGTCCAGGGCCATTTGCTTTGTCAGGTGGTGTACCCCTCCCTTGCTCGCACAGTAGCCTGCGAGCTGTTTCATGGTGACGACCCCATTAATGGAACCCACGTTGACAATCGCGCCGTGGCCGGACCGCGAGAGAAGGTCTACGAGATGCTTGGAGCAGAGGAAAATGCTCGTCAGGTTGGTCGCAAGAACGTCGGACCAGCCGGCAAGATCGGTTACCGCAACACTCCCTCCCCCGGCGATCCCGGCGTTGTTGATCAGGATATCGACTCCACCGAAGGTATCGAGGACTGCCCTCACCATGTCGACGATACTGTCCTCGTGACGGACATCGACCGGAATCGCTACAGCCCGGCCACCAGCTGCCTTGATAGCATCGGCTGTGGCATTCGCCATCGCCACGTCTCTACTTGCACAGGCCACTCTAGCACCGCGTCGAGCAAGATCAAGAGCGACAGCCCGGCCAATGCCGCGGCTTGCGCCTGTTACGACGGCCACTCGACCCGACATGTCCATCGTCGGGCCTACATTCTCACTCATAGCTCATCGATGGCCTGAAGGCTGAGACAATCATCTCGTTGGGCGGTCCTACAATGGTGATCATCATCATACCGCACGGGCGCCTGGAGTCAACAATTTTGACTGCTTGCTTCACTATCCTCAGCAGGAAGAAATGGTGAGTACAAGACCGCCGAATGAAGAAGGTCGTTCTGCATGGAAGAAAATACCAATCGCTGGCGAATCGGAATTGACACAGGTGGCACATTTACCGATCTGGTGGCGGTCGATACGGCCGGAGAGGTCTGCCTTACAAAGGTGGGGTCCACACCCGCTCAGCCCTCGGTGGCGTGCTTCGAGGCGCTCGCGAGAACGGGCCTGGACCCTGCGACATTCGACTCCTTCATTCTCGGCACGACCATCGCGACCAACGCTCTTCTCCAACGGAAAGGAGCGCCGACTATCTTTCTCACGACTGCGGGATTCGAGGATGTGCTCTACATACAGCGCATTGACCGCCGGGGCTTGTACGACCTCCAGTGGGTAAAGCCCACTCCCTTCGTAGCCCGGCGCCATTGCCTGGGGGTTCGCGAGCGAATCCTGTACGACGGCTCGGTTGCTGTTCCGCTGACGGAGGAGGAGATCGACCGGGTAGTGGCCAGGATCCGCGCCGTGGCGGCAGACATGGGTGACATTGCCATTGCCGTCTCGCTACTCTTCTCCTATGTCAACAACGCACATGAGTCACTACTCGCCGCCCACCTGCGTGATGCCCTCCCCGGCGTTCCCATCTCCGTATCCAGTGAGGTGGCTCCGATATGGCGGGAGTTCGAGCGTGGCAATACGACATCGATGGATGCGTATGTGAAGCCCATTGTCGGCGAGTTTATTCAATCGCTGAACGCCGGCCTGGACGAACGCCAGATACACGGCTGGCGCGCCCTGATGAAGTCCAATGGAGGACAGGTGGCGCTGACGCGGGCAGCGGAGCGGCCGGTCGAAATCGTGCTGTCCGGCCTCGCCGCGGGCATGATTGCCGGCGACTTTTTCGCTCGCGCCGTCAAGTCTGACAAGGCCGTTACGCTCGACATGGGGGGAACGAGCGCCGACGTTGGGGTCATCGTGGACGGAGAGCTGCGGTTCTCCGGACTGTTTGAGATCGAATGGGGACTTGCCATCGCGCTACCCATCATCGACGTCACCACCATCGGTGCGGGCGGGAGCTCCATTGCTTCCATCGACTACGGCGGTCTGCTGCGGGTCGGACCGGAAAGTGCTGGAGCCGATCCCGGGCCGGCCTGCTATGGGCGTGGTGGCACCCGACCGACGATCAGCGACGCAAACCTCGTGATCGGGCGCCTTGATCCGGATTTCTTCCTGGGCGGTGAAATTGGGCTCGACGTCGAGAAGGCGGCTGCCGCCATCGACACGCTCACCGAGCCGCTGAATATGGCGCGCGAGGACGTTGCAGACGCAATTCTATCGGTCGCGGTCGAGAACATGGCAGGTGCAGTGCGTCTCGTGACCGTGGATCGCGGCCTCGACTACCGAGAGTTTGACCTCATCGCCTTTGGCGGCGCCGGCCCGCTGCACGCCGCCGAGATCGCCCGGCGCATGGGCATGAGGCGCGTCATCGTTCCGCCCAGCCCGGGGCTGGTCTCCGCCTTCGGGGCCGTTATCGCCGACGAGCGAATCGATCGGAGAGTGACACTCGTGAGGCGCCTGGACCATCCAGAGGCAGAGGATGTGCGCGCCGAGCTGGCCCGCCTCTCTCAGGCAACTGCCTCCGAGCTTGCCCACCAGCGATCTGAACACCTGGACAAGGAGAGCTTACACTCCGGTATCGTGGCCTCGACCTACGCAGCTTGTCGCTACATTGGACAGAACTACGAGCAGGAAATCAGGATGGAGTACGGACACGTGGACAAGAGCTTCGAGCTCGCAATCACCATTGCTCCGACTGCCAAAGACTTCCTGACGGAGCTTACAAATCGATTCCACGCCGCCCACGAGCGCGCCTATGGCTACGCCATGCATGACCAGCCTATCCAATCCGTCTATCTCGGAGCGAGCGCCTTCGTTCGATCAACACCACCTGCGACCAGGCCGTACAAGGGCAGTAGCGCGTCCGAGCCACCCTTTAGCACGCGGCGAATCTTGATCAAGGCGGGCGAATGGGCTGACGCCAGGATTTTCCACCGGGAAGATCTGAATGTGGGCTATACGTTGGCCGGGCCGGCGATCGTCGAGGAACGGGATTCCACCACCTACGTGCCACCCGGTTTTCAGGCCGTCGTCGACGAAACGCAGTGTTTGATCCTGTCCATGGTTTCATGAGGGGAGGTGGTTAATTATGTCCACAGAAGTTTCCACGGTCGCACTCGACCGGGTAGGTGTGACGCTCCTGTACAAGCAGCTGGTGAACGTCTGCGACGAGATGGCCGTGTCCATGATGAGGACGGCGTATTCACCTATCTTTTCCGAAGGTCTGGATTTTTCGACCCTCATACTGGACCGCGAAGGGAGGCTGATTGCCACGGCGGGAATCAACCCCGCTATGCTTGGAGCCTCACTCTACGCGGCGACCTGGATCATCAACGAGCTAGGTGCAGAGACCTTCGAAGAGGGCGATGTTTCCATCCACAACGATCCCTACCGAGGCGGCTCCCATATGCCCGAACACCTGCTGCTTACCCCGATCTTTCACCAGGGCGAAATCGTGGCCTGGGTGGGCAACATCGCCCATCTGGCAGAGATCGGTGGCATGGCGCCCGGGTCCTTCGCCGCAACGGCAACCGACGTGTATCAGGAGGGGCTGAGGCTTCCCCCCGTGCGCCTCTTCAAGCGTGGCGAGCCGGTACAGGATATCTGGAAGATCATCCTGTCGAACCATCGGACGCCCGACAATTCGTGGGGTGACCTGCACGCCATGCTGGGATCATTGCGCATCGGCGAGCGGCGCCTGCGACAGCTCTTCGAGGAGTGCGGGGTAGAGCCCCTGTCCCAGGCCTTCTCCCAGGTGATCGACTACGCGGAAGCGCACATGCGGGAGGAAATACGCCAGCTGCCGGATGGCATCTACTACGGCGAAGACTGCATGGAGGACGATGGCATCAGCGATCGGGAATACTGGATCCGGCTGCGGCTGATCAAAGAGGGGGACGAGCTGATTTTCGATTACTCAGACTCGGATGAGCAAGCGGTTGGCCCGATAAATGCGCCGTATGTTGTCACACTCTCCGCCTCGCTGAACGGTCTGCTGTACGTTCTCGGGCGCGGTATCCCGGGGAATGCCGGGTTCGTTCGCCCCATCAAGGTGGTTGCCCCGGCCGGTACCATTACGTGTGTCAAGCTGCCGGGGCCCTGTGTGGGCGGTCAGACCGAATTCCAGCCCAGAATCATGGAGCTGGTAGCGGGGCTGATCCTGTCGCAGGTCTTACCGCAGCGCGCTGCGGCAGCGAGCGGAAACACCTCCTTGAACTTCCTTTTCGGTGGTGTCCATCCCCGTACCGGCGACTACTACGCCCACTATCACTTCGAGGGCATGGGCTGGGGCGGACGTGCCACAAGTGATGGCAACAATGCGCAGATCGTCCCACACGGCAATTGCCGCAACACGCCGGTGGAAATTTTTGAAACCAGATACCCCTGGGTGCACGAACAGTACAGCCTCAACGTGGACACCGGAGGGCCCGGCGAGCACCGGGGAGGACTCGGAATCAGGCGGGTCATGCAGGTGAATGGAGACGCCATGACTGTTACCGCGCTGGCAGAGCGAATGAAGCGTCATCCCTGGGGATTGTTCGGAGGCAAGCCGGGCAGCTTGACGAATCTTGAGGTCAAGCGGAGGACAGATGAGAACTACAGGTCCTTCAAGGACGTGTTCCGAACTGCAAGCCCCTCCAAGTTCACCAACATCCGCTTGCAGCGAGGAGATAGGGTTCGGCTCACGTCTCCATCTGGGGGTGGGTACGGCGATCCGCTGGAGCGAGATCCGGAGCTGGTAGCCCATGACGTGCTGGAAGGATTTGTGAGCGCACATAGCGCTCGGGAAGACTATGGCGTCGTCCTCGATCAATCCGGTCGACCCGACCGGACTGCGACGGAACGGCGACGGAGAGAGATGCGAGATGCCGTGGAAACCGCTCAATAAAACCTGGCACGACACGACGGTTGACAATTGCGACGTCTGTGGGAATCTTCTCATACACCGGTACTGGGAGTTTCCAGATGTCGACGGTAACGCGTTGCGCACCTGCAACCCCGACTGCGAAAGACTGTACGGCCGCCTTCGCACAGCAAGGGAGGGGGCCGTGGCACCGTGGCAGGCGAGGCAGGTTTGAACGGGGAGTCCGGCAACCCGGTAATACTCATTACCGGCGCAGCCGGAAGCCTAGGTTCAGCTGTGAGCAGGGCGATCGTGGCTCGTGGCGCCATTGTCGTTCTGTCGGATATGGATCACGGGATGCTGGCATCATCTGTGCGAGATATCCAGGCGGACGAGGGTCAGGTTCTGACCAAACCTGCCAATCTGACGATCGAAGCCGAGGTTGAGGCATTGATCGATTGTGTGATTTCGGATTTGGGCCGCCTGGACGCTTGCATCAATTGCGTAGGCATCGAAGGACCTGTAGGTCCAATCGAGCAGCTGGATATGGCGCGGGTAATCGATCTCTATCACGTCAACGTCTTTGGGGTGCTCCGAGTCATGAAGCATACGATCCGCCACTTCAAGGTCCAGAAGAGCGGCAGAATCGTGAACATTGCCTCCGGGGCCGGGCTGGCCGGAACCGAATACATGGCCGCATATAGCTCTTCCAAGCATGCTGTCGTCGGATTGACCCGTTCGGCCGCTCGCGAGCTGGCGGAGCACAACGTCAGCGTTAACGCTGTCTGCCCCCGGCTGTATCGAGTCCCCGATGATGGATCGCATCGAGATGCGGCTGGCGGAAGCCACCGGGAGTCGTGCCTCGTTCGCGCCAGCCATTCCGATGAAGCGGTACGCCAGAGCATCGGAGGTCGCGGATCTGGTCGCCTACCTGGCGCTCGAAGCGCCAACCTACATCACCGGTGCATCGCTCGTCATCGACGGCGGACTGCGTGCTTAAGGAATCGCCGAGCGGGTACCACACCCAGAGGGTACCCGGTGACGCATGACCTCTCGCGCAAAGTCCCGGAAGAGAATCGTCTCACACGTATTCTCCGACTTCTTGCAGTCCTGCCAATCCTGCCAGGTGTATTCGATGGCGAAGTAACCGTCGTAGCCAACCTCTCGCATGCGCTCCATTACCCGACGGTAGTCGATGACGTTGTCCTGGAAGTTGACCTGCAAGCGGCCTTTGGCGCCGCCCCGGCAGTGGAAATGCCGCGCGTGGTTCAGCAGCGGCTCGATCTCCGCATCCGGAAAGCCCTGGTAGGTGAAGTGCGTGTAGTCGAGGGTAAGCTCCAGCCCCGGCGTGAGATCGAGCAGTCGTGACAGCTTCTCCGGCGTGTCCACATTGGAGCCAAGATGTCCCTCCACCGAGAACCGGATGCCGGCCCTCGCGGCTTCGTCAACCCGCCATTTCAGCGCCTCCGCCGACCGCCGGATCGACTCCTCCCAGGACTCGTCTCCGAAGCGCACTCCCGGCAGCATGGTCATTCCAGGCGCCTCAAGCCGCCGTGCCATCTCCAACATGTCGTAAAATGCCGCGCTCGCATCCTCCTGCTGCTTGGGGTCCGGATGGTTGACCGCCATGGTCTCGAACTCGCCCGCGGGTTGGAGGAAGTAATCCGCCAGCTTCAGTCCGGCTTGCGCGATCCGCTCCTTCAGAATGCCGGACCACATCGGAATGTCTTCCCGCACTATCTCCGGTCGGACATGCGAACGGTTTCCGAACAGGCCGAGATCCACGCCCTCGATATCAAGCATGCGAATATGCTTCAGCACCTTGTCGTGGGGGAGGAGCGGCCACGTAAAGTCGGCGCAGGCGAGCTCCATGAGAGCACTCTCCTTTCCCGAGTGATACTCCGATTATCTGGCGACTCGAACCGCGTTTGCCACGGCCGCTGCCATTTCCTGCGTCGTGCTGTGACCTCCCATGTCCGGCGTGCGAATCTGTCTCTCCCTGGTCACACCCTCCAGCGCCGCCAAGACCGTGCTGCCTGCTTCCTTCTCTCCCAGGAAGTCCAGCATCATTGCACCCGCCCAGATAGCAGCGCATGGATTGGCGCTGCCGCGGCCGGCAATGTCCGGTGCCGAGCCATGGACCGGCTCAAACATGGCGGGATAGGTGCGAGTCGGGTCGAGGTTGGCGCTGGCCGCGAATCCCAGTCCCCCCTGAATAGCAGCGCCCACATCGGTCAGAATATCGCCAAACAGGTTCGAGGCGACCACCACGTCCAGGCTCTCGGGGTGGGTGATGAACCGAGCGCAGAGCGCATCGATGTGATAGCGCGTCGTTTCTACTTCAGGATAGGAAGCGGTCACCTGGGCAAACACCTCATCCCAGAACACCATGCTGTGGCGTTGGGCATTGGACTTGGTGGCGGCAGCAAGGCGACCGGAGCGTTGTTGCGCCTGCTCGAACGCGAATCGCATCACGCGCTCGCATCCCCGCCGAGTAAAGATGGCCGTTTCTATCGCAATCTCGTCCGGGGTGCCGGAGTGGGCGCGACCTCCGGCCCCGACATATTCTCCTTCGCTGTTCTCTCGAATACAGAGAATGTCGAAATCGGCTTCGCGCAGCGGAGACTGCACTCCGGCCAGCACGCGATGCGGGCGCATGTTAATGAACTGCCGGAAACCGCGACGAATCTCCAGTAACAGGCCGTGCAAAGAGATATGGTCCGGCACCAGGCTGGGATAACCGATAGCACCAAGAAAGATCGCCTGGAAGGGCTCGAGCTGCTTGAGACCGTCGGACGGCATCATCTCTCCATGCCGTACGTAGTATTCACAGCTCCAGGGGAAGTCGACGGTCTCCAGGCCAATATCAAACTGCTGGGCGGCAGCACGCAACACCACTAGTGCCGCCTCGATAACCTCGTTGCCAATGCCATCACCCGGGATGACGGCGAGGGGATAGTAGTGCACAGTGAGGGTCTCCTCTGTGCATCATGACATATGTAGGCCGGTGTTCTGTCGCCGGCTGAAACGCACAGGGTCCGGTAGGGGCCGGCTCCTGCCGCGCCCGCTTACGTCACCCCGCCGACACGCAATATCCGCAGGCAGAGGTGACCGGGTGGGCTCGCGGGTACCCCGGGGGTGCCACACCCAGAGGGTACCCGGCCTGCTTGGGTGTCCGGCCCCTACAGTATGTATTCGCCAGCAGTCTGCCATGTCCCACAGGCACACCATCATGCATGAAATCCTCGCCCCATTTCATCGCAGTATCAATATTCCAGGCTATGTATCTGCTGGAACGTGCTTGCAAGCCTACGGCTCTCCCCCTCTACCGCGGGCGGAAGAGGGGGTCGGGGGGGTGAGGGTAGATCGCGCCGAGAGGTTACCAGCACGTGCCTAGGCCGACTGCGTCAGACGGGACTCCAGGTGAGCGCGGATCTTCGCCACATGATCTCGGAGCTGTAGCCATTCGCCCTCGCTCAGCAGACGCTGTCTCCGGAGACGGCCGAGTAACAGCTCCAGCTGATCGCACGCGTCCACGGTCTCATACACGTCTCCAAACGTGTAGAAGTGGTCCAAACCTGCCGCCGCAGTCACGGTGTCATATCCCCTGCTTTACTGTACCGCTAGAGAATATCGTGGTCCATGGGCCTTTTGTCCCTTTTCTCATGGGTCAAACGGGCCATACGCCTCCCGCCCTTGCGCGATGACTGAGCACGCTTGCCCGCCGACCCAAGAACTGTCTACACTGACGATGTCTGGATCATCCTCGGGGAGTGGCGCAGCCTGGTAGCGCACTTGCATGGGGTGCAAGGGGTCGCAGGTTCGAATCCTGTCTCCCCGACCACGATACATCTCCTACTAAAGGGCCTCCGCCAGTCGGTGGAGGTTTTCTTTCTTCTACTACTACGCACATCGTTACGTACGATCCTTCCGCATAGTTCATGCCACTTACTTCTGCAGGGCGGGACACCAGGTGAACTGTGACAGTCGATAGAGACGGTGACCGCTATGCAGCAGGGCGTGAAGCCTTTGTCCGCATGTGGGGTGAAGAGGCGATCTCGCGCTTTGAGTCCAACATCGAAGCCATCTCACCGGACTTGTTGCGCTTCATCATGGAGTTTGCTGCGGGCGAGCTCTGGACGCGTGACGGAATCGATCCGAAAACCCGCAGTCTCATTACGCTCTCCATCCTTGGCACGTTGGGACGCACTCGCCAGCTTGGCGAGCACGTGGAAGGGGCGCTCAATAATGGAGCGACCGAGGAGGAGATTGTGGAAACTCTCCTCCATCTGAGCGCCTACGCCGGGTTTCCCGCCGCCTGGGATAGTCTGGAGGTTGCTCACCGCGTCTTTAAGACGCGCCACCGGCGGCCGACATAGCCTGCTGGGGCACCAACGGTAGGGTGAAGGAGAACTCGCTGCCCTGTCCCGGCTTGCTCCTCACCGAGATAGTGCCGCCATGCGCCTCGACTATGCGGCGGGTCACATATAAGCCCAGCCCAAGCCCCTTCACTTCCTGGCCCTCGGCACTGCCCCGGTAGAACCGCTCGAAGAGCTGTTTCTGGTCTTCCTGGGAAATTCCCATGCCTTGATCTCGCACCGTGACAATCAGATCACCATTCTCGTGCCGAGTGTGAATCGTGACTGCTCCTCCATCGGGCGAGTACTTGATTGCGTTGCCGACCAGGTTGTTCATGACCTGTTCGAGGCGGTCGTGATCCCAGTTCCCCTCAAAAGTGCCTCGGTCCAGGTACACCTGAACGGTGTGATTCGGCGCAACCAGCCGGAAACGTGCGACTACTTCCTCCAAGACAGGGCGGATATCCATGAACTCCGGCATGAGCTCGAACTGCCCGCGAGCAAAACGTGTGACATCGAGGAGATCGTCCACCAGTCGACTCAGGCGGCCAACCTGAGCGTCGATGTTGTCGGCGAAACGCTCTCCATGGGGATCGCCCTCTAACTTCCGGCGCAACATTTGGGCGTAGCCCTTGATGGTGGTGAGCGGTGTGCGCAGCTCGTGCGAAACAATGGAAAGAAATTGGTCTTTGACCTGCAGCGCCTCCTGTTGGGCCTCAAGCAGTCGAGCGTTATCCGCCGCAATGCTGACCTGATAGGCAAAGTTGGTGATCACCTGGCGCTCTTCTTGTGAGAAGGGCTGTTCACCCTGGCGGGCGGTCACGAAGATGGCATTTCCGAGTACAGGCACCGCCATCAACGTAAAGTCCGATTCCACAAAGGACATCGGCTGGCGGGCACGTTCAGCTTTCGAGATAGCAGCCATCCACCACGAGGTATCGTCCGGATCTCTGCTATAGCCCACGGTTGCTCCTTCCGGATCATCGCGCGGAATGAGGCACGCCGCGCATGCGTCCAGATGATCGCAGAACTCGTGTAGGATGGGCTGGACGTCTTCGCGATCGCGAAAAGTGTTTGGTAAGGCGGCGCCCGCCCGTGCCAGAAAAGACAGGTGCTTGATGCGCTGTTCCAGAGACACGGCCATATCGTTGAATGCGTCGGCAACCGTGCCCAGCTCCGTTTCACTATCCACCACGACGCGTGTGGTGAAGTCTCCCCTCCTGATGGCGCGCGCAGCTCGGTAGATCCGTGCCAGCGGGCCGAGAATGTACTGCGAGATAAAGAGTGACAGGAGCACGAAGAGCACCAGGCCAAGCAGGCGCAGCAGCGTCTCCTTGACCAGGTCGTCCAGCAGTTCTTTCTGAATGGACGCGCCGGACACCACAACCTGAGCAAACCCAAGGTCCGTGGACTCTCCGGCAATGGGAGCAACGGCCTGGGCATCGCCGTTGGAGAGAAAGGTAGCGGTAGACTGCGGTACCCGGAGCAGCGATGGGACAGTGACGTGTCTGCCATCTTCGATACGATCGGTCGAGGCAATAACCGTTCCTTCACTGGTCACTACCATGGCGTTGGTGACGCCCTGAGCGCGCTTGAGCGAGGAGACAAATGTCTGTAATGGCACGATCTCCTTGTTGGAGCCGAGCGGACCAACCGCGCCGGCAGCGAGAATGGAGGCGTCAGATCGAGCTCGCGTCACCAGCTGACTGTGCAAGCTCGCGCGCTGCGTATCATAGGTGACCGCGAGCGTGGTGAG